>Ga0194056_10000071_pt1 | contig 41422 bp, 29 predicted proteins | sample SepL4413m_MetaG_FD_155458 | JGI IMG/M metagenome (GOLD analysis project Ga0194056, IMG submission 155458) | Anoxic zone freshwater microbial communities from boreal shield lake in IISD Experimental Lakes Area, Ontario, Canada - Sep2016-L442-13m | ecosystem: Environmental > Aquatic > Freshwater... | reverse complement strand
CTTGTCGCTTGCCAGCGGCCCGACAAATTGGTTGCGCTCCCCGCCCATCAGGTAGCTCGTACCGTCGTGGAACTCCAGCGTGCGGCGATCGCTCTCACCGTTGGAGAGGATAATGGCAAAGCGGCCTCCGGCACGACCATCGCTGGGCAATGCCAAATTGAGGTCGTACCCCCGTTCGCCGGCACTGGTCATATAAACCCCTCCCAACCCCGCCCATCCAGCATCGGGATAGTTCAGGTTCAAGGTTTCTCGCGTGTGCTGGTTCCTTCCCGTGGAGAAGAGGTGGCTGTTCCGCGGCTGCCCCTGAACGACGAGAATCATGGTCGAAGTAGGACGGTCATGCAACACGGAACTGGAACGCGTCAGGATTTGCTCGCCACTAAAGGCCACCGTGGGCCGATTGCCTGCCGCAGGCTGCTGCTGAACGAAGAGTGGTGCCCGCCCGGGCGCAGCCGCCAGGTTGAACTTCTGCGGCGAGCGATCGTTCCACGCGGCGACCATGCCGTTAAAGCCTGGATCGGCCGGACTGCGTCCCTCCGTGTCCTTGATGCCACTATCGGCCCGCACCCAAAGCCGCAACTCCGGACAATTCGGGTCCGGTTCGCCGCTGGGAAGCATCGGGGGTGCCGCAGGGGCGAACCGAGCCGGCACCGTTGCAAACAGTAGGGCCGCAAGGATTACTAATCTTTGAGTTGGAAATGGTTTGGTCACGATCATTGGCAGGTGGTCCTAACTACACTCAAATACGGCAACGTGGCTCGGTCGGAGACCGGCCACAACAAGGTCGGCCATAACTCCGTCAAGCAAACACACTAACCACCAACAGGTGGCGTTCAATTCACGCACACTAAGGACTGGAGCACCAATAACTGTCGTGTTTTGCATTCGCCGAGCGGGGGCAGACGGCACACGGAGTTTCTTGCGACACTTATTGATGCGCCGATTCTAAGCTACCATCCGCCGCCTCCAGAGGTGTGCAACCAGCAAGCCAATGCCGGTCAACATGGCGATCAGCCCGACAACCGGCAGCATGCCGCCGCAAAGTGCTATCAATCCAGCGATGGCCAGCAGCGCGGCCCCTGCGGGACGGCGGAACCAAGCCAGGGCACCGCGGCGGATCAGCCAGGAGGCGGCCCAAATCAGCAGGCATGCCGCCGCGATGCCGGCAAGCAATCCCAGCTTGGCGAGCATGTGGTTACTGATGGTGCGGGCAGTTAGCTCGGCCTCGCCGCGCGGGGTTGTAAAGCGGTGGAGTTCATAAAGACTCTTGTCCGTGGGCAATTCAAAATCGAGGCTTGCTAGGCCTGCGGGAGCCGTGGGCGCGGCAGGTGCCGCCGTCGCATGGCCGGGATTGACCGCCCACTCCTGCTTCCGCGATTCCTCCGTCATGGTACTTCCAGAAGGGTAACCGGAGGGTGGGACAACGGGAGCTGACGCTGGGCTTGTGGACATGCCCATGCCCATGCCCATGACCGCGCCGCCTGAAGGCTGATTCGCCCTGTCGACGCTTTGTGCTTGGGGCTGATTGAGATTGTTGGCCACCGACAACTTTTGCTGATACTCCCCCAATTCACGCTTCTGATCGTCGCGAGTACCGGAACGGCGACCGTATAGCTGTTGTCCAGGGGACTGCGCATTGGGCATCTGCGGTTGTGCCTGCTCTTGCATCTTGCCTGCCTGTGCGCCTCCGCCACTGGCACCACCACCGCCAAAGCCGCCACGGGAGTTTGAAAAGGGATTCGCGTTGCCAAAGTTTCCCTGCCCGCCAAATTGCTCCGCGGTGTTGAGATTGATCCGACCGTTCGCCAAATTCGGATTGGCGGTTTGTAGTACCCCGCCGTTGAAGACCGTCTGGCCGCTGTACGTGTTGGCTCTGGAAAGTGTGAGGTTGCCGGCACCTTGCTTGACTAAACCGGTTTGCATGCCCGGCGGGAAATACTGCGCGTCGTCCTGTTGCGAGTACGGGCTTGTTGGTTTGCCGCCCGTGGGAGGTTCATTGGCTTGACTGGGTTGCTGAGCCACCGCCACATCGTTATTTAGGTTGTTTCGCGTAATCCAGTTTCCATTGAAGTCCGTGGAATTCTGCACGGCAAGTGCGCCTGCGTTAAGCGCGCCTGCGTTGATGGTCGTTCCGCCGCTGTAGGAATTGTTACCCGCGAGATTCAGCGAACCTTTGGCGTTGACGACATCCTGCTTTTGGTAGAGATCGTTGAGCCGCTCGCGGTTGTCGACCGTGGTTTCGTCTCCTTGCTGCTCGCCGCCGGGCGATGACTTGAGGAGATCTTTGGCCTGCTGGGCCGTGCTGGAGTTTGCGCTGAGCTGGCTTTGCAGGGCTTGGTTGCCAACGCGGCCGGTCACATCCTGGCTCTTTTCGGCCTCGGTGACCCAGTTTTTCAGGTTCTCGGCGGCGCGGACGCGGGTGAATGGATCCTTGTCGTGAGTTGCCTCGATGAGCCGCTGTCCCTGCTTATTGAAGGCGGCCAACCGGCCAGCCTTCAGATCGGCTTCGTCGGCGGTCGGATGCATGGTTCCGTCGAAGGCGAACCATTGGTGCGACTTGGGAACGTAAATCTCCAGTTGGCTCTGCTCGATGCCGATATTGCCCTGCCGCCCCAACTCGGACGTACGCCCCGATTTCACATTGCGAACCAGGGGGAACTGCATGCTGGACATGACCGAAAGCGGTGGCATCTTGCCGCCATACTTCAGCACGACGAGGTAGTTTAGATCCCCTTTGGCCGTCTTTCGCACCGGCAACAGCACATGGCGGGCATCCTTGGCACCCGGCACCTGGCCCGGCTTGACCGGTTCACCGGCGACATGCACGGTCCAGAGCGTCGCGCCTTCAGGGAGTTCGACATCAAGGAACTGTTCGGATGAATTATCGAGACTCAGTTCCACCTTTGCGCGATAGGCGCCGTTGGCATCGACCACGATCGTGGTCTGGGCCAGATCGATCCGTGCCCCAGACGTTTCCACTTCTTCGTGCCTTTGCAGATGGAAGCTCAACCGCGGCTGCACGGCACCGGGCTGAAGAAGATAGGCTTGGTACAAGCGTTTGGTGCCCAGCAGTTCGCTCAAAGTCTGCCACTGCTGCTGCTGCCGGCTGAGAACTTCCAACCCGTTGAGCGGCTCGACGACCAACTCATCGCGGTTGGTGGTTTGCAACACGGCGTATTGATGCCGCACGAAGCCGGTCGTTCCGCCGGCAGCCGCTTGAAAACTAGGCAGCGGAGCCAAGTGCGAGCCGGGCGTCAGCAGCCGGTCGTTCTCGACCAGCACCCGCAGATCGTTCATTGCGTCGCCTTGCAGTTCGATCTGTACGCGCAAGGGACTGTCCGCGGCCTTGGGATCGACAGGCGCGACCGTCTTTCGCCGCAGCATGGGCGTGGAGATCCGCGCGTCGGCCATCGAGGCCGGCAACAGGAAGGAAAGCTCGTGAATACCTGCGTTGCGAATGTTGTAGTTGAGAAAAATCGTTTCTTCGATCGCACGATCGGTGATGCGAATGTTTGTGATCGTATCGCAGACCACCTCCGGCGTGCGCGGCACCAATCGCAGCTTGCCGGCATATCCGCCGCTTGCGTAGTGCAAGGCTAGGCGAGTGGCGGCCCGCAACTGCGGATCGAGCCAGGCGGCTACCCGCTGCAACTCGGTTTCCTGGCAGTCGCGCAGGTCGCGGGCCTGGACATTGAAGGCTGGGTCGGCCTGCACGGCAATGTAGCCCTCCTGCCGCTTGACCCCCAGCACCTCCAGTCGCGGTAATGAAATCTCTTGCTGGGCGTCCAATGCTTGGTGCGGCGGGCTAAAGCCCGCCCTACGGGCGAGCTTGCCACGCAAGATCACCGCTGAATCGCCCAGGGCACCCTGCTGCAATTGAATTTTCAGGATGCTTCGCCCCTCACTCAAAGGAAGTGAAGGAACGCCTTTTTGCGGCTCCTGTTTTTCGATCGACCATATTCCGGGCGACGGAAGCGTTACTTCCGGCAGGCGGAGATCGTTGGGCAAGGCCACCTCGAAGCGATAAATTCTTCGCTGGCCGACGTGGAAGGTAATCTTGCTCTCCAGGCTCGGCTCGGTCGGATCGAGTTTAACACTCGTCTGGGCCTCGGCAGTTACCTCGGCGACGGTGGGCGCAACACTCAGCCGGAGAACAAAGGGCGTCGTTGGAAAGTGATAAGCCTCGTAAGGCCGAATCGCCAACACGCTTTCCTCGGTCGCGGGGCCGCCGCTCAAATCGGGTAGCACCCCGAGATCGACGCGAGTCACCCCGGATCGCTCCGTGGTACGGACATCCAAGAGCGAGCTGCGACGAATCGTGAGCTGCCCGCTAGAAAGTGCAGCGTCGCGGACCGTAACCATGGGCACGGCGAACGTGTCCAGCGGTGCATGACCCACCTTGCCGCTTCGCGAAAGGAAAAGGTTGAACTGCTCGGTATCCTTGGCCGTTTTAAGCAGGCTGACTTCGATGGTTTGTTCGTTGGCCACCCGCCGAACCTCCCAGCCGCGGACGTTGCTTCCAACCACTTTCTCCACAAGGTAGTCGGCAGGCAGCGACAGCGTAAAGGCATCGCGCTGTCCGCGGCGGAATTCCAGCTTAATGTGCAAGGCCATGCGGAGGCCGTCTTCCTGGACATCCAGCAGGCTGGCAGTCTGCACGGTCAGGCCGCGATCGACCTGGGCTTCCGCCACCTTCGGACGCCACTGCAATTGCAGCGCCCCGCCAGGCCCGAGTGCCGTCTCCAGGTTTTCGTCGGGCCGCTGCGTATCATGGATGCGGCGATCGATGGCCTGGCCCAAGCGAACCTCGGTCTGAGGTTGGGGCACTCGGAAAGTGACCATCGCGGCTGGGGCCGTGGGGAGCGATCCGCTGGTGCCACGCCATCCGCCGACATGCCCCAGCTTGAGGCGGACTTCCAGCTCTAGTTTGTGGGTTCCCTTGCCGGAAACTTGCAGCACCAGAAGCGTTGCATCCATCGCCGCAGCCTTGCCTCCCTTACTCGGTTTGGCAGACTCAGAGGCGGCAGCGACGACCTTCAGTCGGGCCGGCTTGCCGTCCAGATCGGCTCGGGCCAACACGCCGCCGCGCAGACCGAGGGGAATGGAGATGTAGCCCTCGGCCAGTACGTTGATTTGCATCTGCCCGGTAAGGTTCAGCGTTTCCTCGCCTTCGAGCACCGCGCTGTAGGCCACGCCCGACAGGGTGTAGGGCAGAGGAGCCGGATGGGCATCGATCTTCTTGTCGGGATAGGCCTGGTTCCAAAGCTCGACGTAGCGATCGTAGGGAACCATGAGATGATCCGCGTCTTGGAGGCCCGTCTTCGATTTCACGTCGTAGGGCACGATGATCGCATCGCTGGGCACGGCAACCGGCGGCTCCAGGGCCGCGGGTTGCGGCTGGGCCTGAGCGGTTGCCGAGAGCAACAGGGTCAGGGCCAGAACGAGTGCCGTTGTGACCGCAGTCGGGCTACCGATCCGGCCCGCGAGGCCACGGAGACCTTGGAGGAACCAGCGAACAAGACCCGCAGCCAAGTAATACGGCACCAGCAGGCTAGCGGCGTAGAAGACCCCGTTGCAGAGATTCGCCATGCTCACGGTGTCCCAAGCTAACGGTATCAGCGCGGCGGCCAGCGCAAGGCCGAGCACCAACGCCGCCTTCTGCCGCACGGGTCGCCTGGTCAGGGCCACGCCCAGCACGAACACGGCCAAGGCCACACCCCAGACCAGGGCCTCGGTACGAGTGCGGCGGGCCAGCGTAATACCGATTTGCGGATTGGCCCCCAGGCTGCTAAAACTGAGGAGTTGCTCGTCCATCCCGGATTGTTCCACGTCGATCTTCAGACTGCGAACGCCGAGAAACTTGTCTTGTTTGTAGGTCGGTTTGGAAATCGAGTAGCTGGACTCGCCCCAGCCGCCCTGGGGCACTTTGCCTGACTCGGGCTTCGCATCGGGTGGCGGAATAATGCTGACCACGTCAGGAGTTGCGGGATACGCCGCAGGCGCGGGTATGAAAGCGTCGTTCCCGAAAGGATCGTCCCTGTCGGCAGCAGGTCCGCGAGGCGCCGCGGGTGCAGGAGACGCTTCAGTTGCGGGCGGCGGCGGTGCGGATATGTCCGCTTTAGGGGCCTCGTCAAGAGTCGGTGCTTGAGGCAGATGTAATACCTTTTCCTTGTCAACATTTGGCGGAGGAATGTCCCGGACCGCGTCTTTCTTTTCCTCTCCGTCGCGTCCTTCGGGTTTACCGCCTTCGCCATTCTGGGCAGCCGCCTTTTCCTCATCTGCCTCCCCTCGATAGAACCCTGGCTTGCGGTGTGACACGTCAGGCTTGGGAGTCGCGACTGTAGTCGATGCCATTCCGAACTGGCGGAGCTCATTCTTACAACTCGCCGACTTCGCTTCCCCTCCCATCATCACGAATGAGGACGAATGAACCCCACCACCCAGCACATAGAGCGCACCCGCCACCGCCATCGGAGCGGGCATAGGCCGCTTGATCTGCTTGGCCTCCAAAGTACCGTCGGTGGCCACGACATCGTAGCCGTCAGGCACCGTGACCGTCCACTCGATATTTACCAGGGGAATCTCGGTCGATTGCTTCGCTGCCTGGCTGGTGCGGTAGAGCAACCGCGGTGCGGTGAGGTTCAACCGCCCGCCGTTGGTCACGGCTTGCACAGGCACTTCATAGACGAGTTGCAAACTCCGCGCCGCGCCGGTCGAGCCGGGCGGAAGGCCGATCAGACGAATCCCGCCTCGCTTCTGCGGCTTCAGCGGCGCACCGTCCAGTACGGCCGACCAGAGCGACGCCTTTTCCGGCAATTCGACTTCCAGATAGGGGGCCTTGGTGCGAAGTTGGAATGTGGCCTGGGTCTGGCTCGTGCCATCCGCCGAGAGCAGGGTCGTGAGCTTGGCTTGCTGGACAATCGCCGGCGTTAGCGCGTAACTTGGATTGCGGTAGACATCGACCTCGACTTTGGGCGTCTCGCCTACGAAGTCATACGTGCCCAAGAGCCGCATCGGCGGTTGCTTCACACCCCGATTTCCCGGCTGTTGTTGATTTGGATCAAGACTGACCGGGGTATATTTGGCGATAGCCAACTGTCCGACGTCGGCACGTCGCGCATCGGTCTTCACGTCCACGCCAAGTTCCAGATCGCCTTCAATCGCCACCAGGCCCGACTGGTAGATCACCGCATCGGCCTTCATGAGCGGCAGGCCAAAATCCTTTAACTCGATGACCTTGCCCTCACCCCCTGTCTCTTTCCCAGAGGGAGAGGGGAGTAAGTTGCCGACCGTCTGGGGACGCATCTCGAAATCGACCTCCAGGCGGACCTCGCCACGACGGGCTTCGTCCAAGAGCACGTTCCATCGCCGCATCGGTCCCGCCGGCTCGTGCGTGAATTCCTTGACCGTCACGCCGTCCATGCCGCGGATGGTAAGGGCCTCGGGGGTTGAAGCTGGAAGCAGAAGGGCCAATCGCCGCGTCTTCGCATCCTCGATCGTATAGAGAACGACATAATGGGCCTTGAGCACTTCCGGAACGATCTGGAAGAAGGCGAATGTCCGCGCGGTCGCGCGCGACTTCGTGCGATTGACGGCAATCGTCGCCTTGCCTCCGGCTGCTTCGTAGCGATAGGCCAGGTTCATCGCCCCGCTGGCCATGCCGAAGCGAGCCATCTCCGCGGCAGTGATTGGCACGAGGCCTTTCACTTTGTCGGGCCGGACTTCCATATCTTCATCGGCCATCACGGCCACGGCACCCTCGTCGCGCTGAGCATCGGCAACACGAAACATGGGAAACTCCAGCGATTGGCTCTTCCATGAGCTGAGCCAGCCCGGCGGCGTGTACTCGGCGCGGAAACCGGCCACATAGATCTGCCCCGGGGCAATTCCTTGAGGCAGCTTGACATGCACGCGGCCCAGCCGTAGGTCAGGCTGGAAAGCCTGACCTACCTTGTCGCTCGTATAACGATCGATGGTTAGCGGCGACTTGTCCTGGCCAGTGACCTCGATCACCTTCCATCCGGCGGGCACACTGAAGTCGAAGCCAAAACGCTTCTCGGCGGTGGGCAACAAGGCAAAACCACCCTGGACTTCGCACCCCTTGTCCTGAATGTTCAGCAGCAAATTCGTGGTCACGGCAAGTGTCGCGGGAACACGGCTGAAATCGGCCTTCAATTCATAGCCGCCTTGCGGGGCATAGTATGCGGCGATATAGCGCAGCGGGACCGCGCTGGGATCCGACCGCACAAGCGTTGCCGGCAACGCCGTAACGAGGACTGCCGTATCGACCGGGATCAGGTCGTTGGTGTTGAGTGATTCGGCCTTGAGTTCGTTCTGAACCAAGAGACCCAGGACCGTGACCTGGCCGACCACGTCCAGCAGTTCCAACCGCGGCATGTGCCACAGCTTCAACTGGCTGGGCGTCTTGATGGCGGCTATGGAAAGCACGACCGTGTCGGTCGTCTGCTCGCGGAGCCGCACATTCACGATCTTGTGGCCGCCCTCCGTCTCGATGTCCCAGCGGGCCAAGAGCGGCGAGTTGATCTCGGTAACCTCAAACCCCTCGGGCACAACAAAGCGGAAGCGATCGACCGCTCGATGGAGAATCCAGAGTGTCACCGTGGCGTGGAGCTTCTCGTAGGCCTCGGTCACCTCATCAAACAACACGCACCGCGAGGCCACGGCCTGCTCGCGGCGTTGCAGGTGGCTGTTCAACGACATGAGGATGGTGCAGTCGCCGCTACGGGGCAGCAGTTCAAAGCGAGTGACTTTGGCGGCCGCGTCCACCGCGCGAGAAACCACATCCGCCCCGCCTTTGATCTCGACATCGCCCGGCACCGTGAGCCGCCACCGGCCGACTGCGGCGTTGGTCAAGCGGAAACTCAGATACTGTTGGGCGGAGTTCATTTCGAGCGGAGCGACCATGTCAAGCACCAGCCGATGCCTGCCTTGGCCGGAGACCAAGAGATTTAGCCGTCCGTCGGCAGCATAACCCAAGGGCGCGGCCTGGTCGTCGAGCTTCGCCGCCAGAAGCCCCACACCGCTAAAATCGAGCGGAACCGCGTGCAGGCCGTCTTCAAGCACGTCAATGGCGATCACCCCTTGCAACTTCGCACGGCCGTCGTTGACCGTGATGTCGTAGTCGGAAGAGACGGTCACGGCCGGATGCGGAACGTGCGTTTCCGGGGCCTTCTTGGCTTTCTTGACCAGTTGGTCATATTCCTGCCGCGTCAAGAGTACGCGATGCGGCCCACTCTCCAGCAGAACCTTCAGGTCGGAGATTGGAACGTAGATCTCGCGAGTTTTTTGCGGTTCGCTGGCAGGGGATCCAGCCTGTGCGGCGGCGGTTGCCCACCAAGCGAGTACAGTCATAAGTGCCAGCACCCGAGGAAAATACCACAATCGGTCGGATTGGTCGGATCGGTCCGATTGTGTCGTAATGCTATACTGCTTACTCATGGCTCGCACCTCCATTTTTCGCCGCAGGGGGTGAAGCTATCTCTTTTCGGCTTGCGACCCATGCAGACCCCGTTGTACCAAACGCCGTAACCAGAGCCATCAGCGGCCGATAGAGCCGGAACATTCCCACGATCGACCAGAGCAGTAGCACGATGGCCACGGCCGCGAACAACGGCCCGCCTAGAACGTGCAGTGAGAACTTCGGCCAGAAGACACCCAGCAGCACCAAGGCGACGACAAACACGCCCACGGCGATTACGCGACGCGCCAAGCTCGTTCGCACCAGTACGACACCACCAAGCACCACCACGCCGAAAATCCAGGCGTTGAGCGTCTGATGGTCGAGCGTCCATAGCCTGACGTTACTCTGGGCATCCGGTCGCAGCGTGGAGAAGATCAGCGGTACGCCGTCGAAATGGAAGGTTTTAGCGGCACCCAAAGCACCGCTATTCCCTTCGCAAACCCACTCCACCTTCTTTTCATGCGTTTCTGAGTTGAAGGGCATCCAGCGGTCTTGATATCCATAGCGCCACTGAAAATCCTCGGCCCACGATCCGGCAGTACCCACGACATCTTGCGTGGGAGGCACGAAAGCGCACAGGTAAACCTTTTGCACCGCCGTATCTTCCGAAAACGTCGGCAGCAAGAGAGTTCGCCCACTCTTGACCGTATAGCGGATCTCCAGCACAAATGGCTCGTCGGCGTTTGCGCTCAACAGGGGCACGACGAGCGCGTCGCCCTCGCCTTTCCGCAAGGTTACCAGTTGGCCGTTGATCCGCACCGGGTCGCTGTCAGGGGCGGCATCCGTCGGCAATTGCACGGCCAGCCAGGGGCGAACGCTGCGAATACGGTAGACAGCCTGTACGGCGGTCTCGCCTGCCGGCGTGAGCACCATGCGGCAGACGGCCCGATCGATGCTGGTCCGCTTCACCTCTTCCAGTTCGTAGCGAGTTACCTTGACCGGCAGCGTCCATTCGTCGTAGAACTCGAAGGCTCGCGCGGCTCCGCCCACGGGAGTCGTCAGATCGCGCTGCGGGTCGATGGGCCGCAGGCCCTTGATATCTTCGGCCTCCTGGAAATCGAGCGTTTCCGCCTTGGTTAACACGATCTGGCCAAAGGCCCGATCAACGTCGCGGGGAACAAGCCTCGGCACGGCCACTTCCAGCGACTTGCCCACCTCGAGCTTGTCGAGCTTCTTCTCCCACACCAAATCGATCTGCCCTTCACCCAGCAGTTCACCTTCACCCGTCAGACTCCATGCGACCATGTTCTTGTCTAGGTCGGCGGGAGGCGGGTCGAGGGTCTTCTCGTGAATGCCGGCGGTGGTGTTGCGGAGCAGTGGGGCCACGTCGGCCGGAACGTCGATACGGAGCGATTTCACGCCGCTGAAATGGATCGAGTAATAAAAGGTTGCCTGGTACTTGATGACCCCCTCGTCAATTCGCGCCACGAGCAACTGGCGGATCGTAACTTGCGGCTTGCGCCGCTCGGCCGTCAGGCGGAGTACAACCGGCTCCTGAGTAAACGTAAAGGCCAGCACGGGACGAATCGCAGAAACGCTGGCTGGCGACCGCTCCACGGCAATGCCTTCCGTCGCCTCTTGGTACGACACGGGCCGCAAACCATCGGCCTTGGCTGGGCTAACCCGTAGACTCTCGGGGGCATGTACGATCAGCCTTCCGGACGCGTGCTCGACCGTTGTCTTGGTTGGTTGCGGCAGCGGCAAGTCGATCTCGGCCGACTTACCCGTGGGCGTCAGCAAGTTGGCCTCGTGCAGATCGCGCTGCAACTGCACCCGCAAACCGACGCGTCCCAGGGCCTTGCGAGCCAAATTCACGATAAGATGGTTCTTTTTTTCGCCCTCGACATGAAACGAATCGATCTCGGCTGCCGAGGAGGAGGCCGCGGGCGTTGTCCCGGGCACCGCGGGCACAGCCACCGGCTTGCCAATGACGCTGCGAACTTCAAAACCCTCCGGCACGTCGAGCTCCAGCTTGAAGATGCCAGCCCGCTCGATGGTATAAACGGCCGTCAGATTGAGCGTGAGCTTTTCCGGCTCCAACTGGACATCGACCAGCGAATCGACGGTGATCCGCGGCGCGACTTCCTCAACGGCCAGTTCCAACTCGAACGGCACCGAGGCATAGCGATAGGCGAAGGTCCAAACGGCCGAACGGAGCGTCGGCGGAAGCTCGTTGGCATCGACCTGCAACAGGCCGCTGGTCTTGGTCGCCTCAGCACGCAGGCCCGAGCCGACCTGGGCCACAACGAAACCTTGCTGGCGGCCGACATTGAGGGCCTTGACCACGGGCAGCTTGAGCGACTCAACCCGTTTCTGGCCGGCAATTTTCTCCAACTCGACGACCACCGACTGCGCGGTCTTGGCCGGCTCGAACAACTGCGCCGTAATCTTCTGTACGGTTGAGCCAGCGGCTGGCGGTTCGACCGACCACTGCCGCACGTTGGGATCAAAGACATTGACCACCTTGAAATCGGCCGGGACTTCCAGGGCGATCTGGTTCAATTCCGCGCGGCTGATCGTGTAAGCCAAGGTCGTGCGAGTCCGCGCGATCCCTTCCTGGATCCATACCTGCTGCTCCGACTGCACGTTGGCCAATGCCGTAAGCCCCGTGGCGCCTTCGGACTTGGGCGTCCAGTCGATCCGCACTTCGGGTGCAGCACCGACAAAGGCTAGGATGACCGTCTCGTCCACCTTCTTCTCATTCGGGAGCGTAGGCGTCCCGCCTGCGTCCAGTTTCTTACTCGTAGCAACCGGCGGCACTTCCGTTGCGGCAATCAACGGATGCAGATTGACCTTCACACCCGCCTGCGGGATACGAACCTTCCAACGGCTCACCGCGGCCTGCGGGGCCTGGAACGATACGCAGTTTTGGCCCGGCGAGCGCGTGATCGCCCGGGCATATTCCAGAACCAATTCGATCTGCTCCGGCTGCTTTCCCTTCTTTTCGATCAACAAGCGATGGTCTTCATGGGTGTCCCCCAGTATCCGTGCCGGTTCGTTCTTGATCGTCGCACGGACGATGGCCGCATCGGCCAGCCGCAACGGCACCTCATGCCATCCTTCGGCGAGCAGATCGATCTTCAGATGGGCGGTGACTTGCACAACGTCCTTGGCCACCACGGCCTCGTTTTCGATTTCGGTAATCATCGCGCCCATTGGCGGGCGAGGTTCGGCTGCCGGACGGGTTTTGTCCTGGGCCGCTTTCCAAAGCTCATCGAACTTCTCGTAGGGCAGGAATACGCCGCGGCCATGCTTCTCGAAAACGCCGCGAAGCTTTTCGTAGGGGATGTAGATCTCCTGCTCGCGAAGCGAGCGGTCGGCCTTGGCGTCAGCATCGGCCGCCGTAACAGGGGCCGGTTTTGCCGCCTCGCCTTTGCCGTCCGCGGCCACGGCCGGAGATAAGGCAGGGAAAGAAGCAAACGCCACAATGGCGAATGCACAAACCAACGAACGAAAAATGAGCGCCATAATAGTTCCTCGCAATGCGAAAAGATGGATGTTCCAGTCGATTTCCAGGGCCGACATACCGCTGCGGAGGTAAGAACCCACACCGCAGCAGAGTAAGGTTTGGGGTCGTGCCACAAACTTATACTATACTACCTTACGGGTTCGACGTATGGGAGGTGGGAGAAGTTCCGGGAAAATCGGAGAGTGGTGGAGGAATGTGGCATCCACCGAATTCGGGGCATATTCACAGCATAGGAACTAACCTCGGCATCCCGAAGTTGCCAAGACCTTGACGGTTCCACGGTGCCCGCCGCGCGTGCTTCCCGGACGGAGAACAATATCCACATCCACCGCCAAGGCATTGAGGAGTTCCAGCAACCGCTCCACGGAAAAACCCGAAAACCGGCCGTTCATAAGCTTGGACACGTCAGGCTGCTTTAGTCTAAGTGCTTTCGCTGCCTTGATCTGCGACAGTCCGAGGACTTTTATCCGCTGATAGAGCTGGCGAGTAAGTTCCGCCTTCGTTTGCAGATCATCTGCATTCGGAAGGTCGAGATCGGCAAAAACATTGTCGCTGCCCTCCACGACCAGAATCTTATTGATCAGTTTCATTCGACACTTCCTCGCTCTATCTCTACGCGCCCCGGCAGGGAAACATCGCAAGTCGTCTCTGGCAGTTCCCACCCAACGGACGGGCTTGATATCGGACACGATCACCCCCCAAACTATAGTAAATCTACTATATCCGAGGCCCCTCGTCAATGCGAAACAATCATAGGACTGTGCTTTTCAATTGGACTCCATTGTACATTGTGGTCGTCGGGCCTGATTACATCCAAGGAAAAAACTCTTCCATGTCAGCAGATTGCGCAACAATCCAGACGCGGCGGGGATGCCCCTCCCTCCTCACTCACTCCCCTTCAGCTTTACCTGCGGCAATTCCTTCCAACGGATCGACTCATAATGCTCGATGCGCCCCTTGGGTGCTCGCGTGACCATGGCGGCCATGCCCGGTATTTCATCGATAAGCTTCAAACCCATTTTTGGACCTAACACGCCGACGGCCTTGCTGATGGCATCGGCGGCCATGCCGGTGGGGGCGACGACCATCACGCGGCAATGGTCGGTTAGTGCCATGCCGGTCCGCGAATCGATGATGTGGGAATAACGCTTGCCGGCAATCTCGACGTATTGAACTACGTCGCCCGACGTAGAAACCGCCACGCGGGAAAGTTCGAGATAGCTCAGCGGTTCGCCCTGCGGATTCCCCAGCGGCGGGATGCCGACCCGCCAACCGGTACGGCCCGGCGGTGGATCGCCCAACCGCACGTCGCCACCCGCTTCCACCAAGGCTTGGGGGATGCCGTGCCGCTGGAGTACGGCCAATGCCTCGTCCATGACATAGCCCTTGGCAATTCCGCCCAAGTCGATCCGCATCCCTTTCTTGAGCAGTTCGACCGTCTGGTGCTTGGCATCCAGCTTGATCAACTTGTAACCCACCAGTTCTTGCGCTTGCCGCAGGGCCTGGGGCGAGGGAAGTTCCTTCTGCCGCCGCGCCCGCCGCCAGAGTCGCACCACCGGGCCAACGGTCACATCGAACGCCCCTCCACTCTGCCGGGAAACCTGCTGGGCATGTTCTAAAACTTTCCACAATTCGGGGCTGACTCGCACGGGCTTCCCCTCCCCAGCGGTATCGCAGAGCCGCCGCAACTCACTTTCCGGGTCATAATCGCTGAGGATGCCGTTGAGGGCGTGGACCCGGGAAAAAGCATCTTTGGCCGCCGCAGTTGCGGCATCTGCGTCGGGAGAATATAATACAATCTTGACCGTAACGGCCATTTCGATCTGAGTGAACTCCAAACGGCGGAGTGCCGGTTGGCCCGTCGCCGGTTCGCCCATGGCCGCAGCCGACATTTCCACCCCCACCAGCAACACCATTCCAACGACTCGACCCAGCAGCGTTTTTTCCCACCCAATCGTTTGGGCCGAGCGTCCTCTGATTTCGACTTTTTCCATAGCAGCAGCCCTTGAGGTTTCCATGATTCGATTATTATCTATCCGCAGTCTGTGTCAAAGTGTTTTTCGGATTTTCGCGGTTGTCGCCTTGGTCGGCCTTGTGGCCGACATGCGCGGCACGATTGCGACCGCGGCCGACAAGCCGGCGGTAACAACTTCACCGAGTGTAAGAGGTATTGATCCTGCGATTCGTCTTCCGAATATCATCGGCAAGCCGGTGGTGAAATCGCCGGGCGCGATGGACGGACTGCCCAGCAGTGCTGAATTGGAGCAGATTGCCGAGGCCAAGGCAAAACTTCTCGCCCGGCCGACACCCGAGTGGATGCCGAAACCAGTACTCGAAATTCCCGAGGCTATGGCCACCGATTCGGCCGGCATGAAGGCATACAACGAGCAAGTGCCTGGCACCGACTCGAAGTTCAAGATGGTTCCCATTCCCGGCGGCTCGTTCATGATGGGCAGCCCAGCGAAAGAAAATGGGCATCAGCCGGACGAAGCCCCGCAGCACGAAGTTTCGGTCGAGCCTTTCTGGATGGAAGAGCATGAGGTCACCTGGGCCGAATATGAGTTGTGGGCATTGAACCTCGACAAGCAGCGGCGGAAGTTCAACAAAATTGAGGTCACTGATCGGGACAAGGTGATCGACACGGTTGCCGTGCCGACGAGTCCTTATCAGGAAATGTCGTTCGGCATGGGCAAGGAAGGCACGCCGGCGATATGCATGACGCAGTTCGCCGCGAAAGTCTACTGCCGCTGGCTCTCGGCCAAGACGGGCCGTTATTACCGCCTGCCGACCGAGGCCGAATGGGAATACGCCTGCCGCGCCGGAAAATCGACTGCCTATAGTTTTGGCAACGACCCCGCCAAACTCGGCGAGTATGCTTGGTATACCGAAAACAGCGACGACAAATACCATCGCGTCGCCACGAAGAAGCCCAACCCCTGGGGCTTGTACGACATGCACGGCAACGTCTCGGAATGGGTCATCGACCAGTATGCGATCGACTTCTACGGGAAGACCGCTGGGAAGACCGCCGACAACCCGTTGGCCGCCTGTACCAAGGAGTTTGGACGCGTGGTCCGCGGCGGTTCCTGGGACGACGACCCCGAAAAGTGCCGCTCGTCAACGCGGCGGGCCTCGGAAAAGGACTGGAAGAAGCAAGACCCGCAAATTCCCAAGAGCATCTGGTATCTGACGGACGCCACGTTTGTCGGCTTTCGCGTCATCCGTCCGCTGCGGGCACCGACGGCCGCCGAGGCGATAAAATATGAAATCGACGAAGACCAATTAACCGCCTACAAAGATTATGTGATGGCGCAAGCCAATAAACAGTAAAAAATATCGGACACGGTGTCCTGCAAAAGCTACCCCAATTACCTCGTTTTTCCTCACCCCATTAGGAGCTTTCCATGAGTGACACGAAACATGCCTCGCGGCGTACTTTTCTGAAAGGCACGACGGCCGTGGCCGCCGGGTTGACGCTTTCCAGCTTCGCTCGCTCGGCCCATGCGGCCGGCAGCGACAAGATCAAGGTGGCCCTCATCGGCTGCGGCGGTCGCGGCAACGGGGCCATCGACAACTGTCTCGATGCCGACCCGGCTATCCATGTGGTGGCCGTGGCCGATGCCTTCGAGGCACCGGCTACCAACGCGGCAAAGAACCTCAAGCGGCATCGGCCCGATCGCGTCGATATTTCCGCCGATCGCATCTTCATCGGGCTGGATGCCTATCAAAAGGCGATCGATTGCGGCATCGACATGGTCGTCACGGCCACTCCGCCGGGCTTCCGTCCCTTCATTTACAATGCGGCGATCAAGGCCGGCAAGCACGTCTTCATGGAGAAGCCCTGCTGCGTCGATGCTCCGGGCTTCAATCTGCTCATGGAAACCAACAAGCTGGCCGAAGAGAAGGGCCTCAAGGTTGGCGTCGGTTTCCAACGCCGCCATACGCCCCAGTTCATCGAGACCATCGAAAAAATCCATGACGGTGCGCTCGGCAAGCTCATTCTCCTTCAGGCCTACTGGAACGGCGACGGCATTTGGAATCGGCCGCGTCGCGAAGGCATGACCGAGTTGCAGTACCAGGTCAACAACTGGTATCACTTCTGCTGGCTCTGCGGCGACAATATCTGCGAGCAGCACATCCATAATCTCGACGTCTGCAACTGGGCCATGGACGATCATCCCGTCGAGGCCAACGGCATGGGCGGATGCAGCCGCCGCTACAACGGCGACAAGAAGGGCACGGGCCAGATATTCGACCACCACTTCATTGAGTTCACCTACAAGAGTGGTGCCAAGCTCTACAGCCAGTGCCGCCACATTCCCAATACCTGGGGCCGCGAAGGGCAGCAGGTTTTCGGGACGGAAGGCAATTCCAGCGTGCCCGGCGGCATCAACAAGGCCGGCAAGAGCAAGGAAAATCGCAAAGCCCGCAAGAGCCTCTTCGGCGACTCGATGGTCCAGGAACACCATGACCTGATCAGCGCCATTAAGAACAACGAAAAGTACGTCGAAGGCTGGCATGGCGCCACCAGCAGCATGACGGCCGTGCTGGGTCGCATGGCAACCTACTCGGGCCAAGTCGTCCGCTGGGATGACGCCGTGGCCAAGGGTACGTCGGAGTTCCCCAAGCAACTCGCCTGGGACGCTCCCGCCCCCGTAAAGAAAGACGCCGACGGCAACTACCCGATCCCAATGCCTGGCATTTATAGGGCATACTAACAAACACCCGCCAAGATGCTAGAACTCTTGCACACCAGGCTTTCCAGCCTGACCGTGCTAGCATATTAACGCAAACCATGCACCTCTTGGACGAAACCATCGTCGCGATCGCCTCTCCGCCAGGCGGCGCGGCGATGGGGATCGTGCGGCTAAGCGGTCCGGATCTGAGAAGCTGCCTCGAAGGCTGCTTCCGGCCGGACCCCTTCGTTCATCTACCCTCGCTCACGCAACCAACAGCCGTGCCCGGCTGTCTTTGGCTTGCCGGTTTTGCATCTCCGCTGCCATGCACACTCTACCTCTGGCCCGGCAAACGAAGCTACACGGGCCAACCGGTGGCCGAGGTTCACACCTTCGGTTCGCCACCGTTGCTGGAAGCCGTCGTGCGGGCTGCCTGCTCCGGCGGCGCGCGGCCTGCCGAACCGGGTGAGTTTACGCTCCGCGCATTCCTCGCCGGACGTATCGACCTGACTCAGGCCGAGGCGGTGTTGGGAGTGATCGATGCCACCGGTTCCGCGGAACTCGACGCCGCGCTCAAGCAGCTTGCCGGCGGGCTGGCCGGTCCGTTGAGGCTGCTGCGCGACGATCTGTTGGAACTGCTGGCCCACCTGGAGGCCGGATTTGACTTTGCCGACGAGGATCTGCCGTTCATCACCTCCGAGGAACTTCTGCGGCAACTTGACGCAGCCACCGCCCAGGTCGATCAACTCGTTAAGAGGCTTGCCCTCCGAAGTGAAGCCGCCGTGCGGGTCCGCGTGGCGTTGGTCGGGCGACCGAATACCGGCAAGAGCAGTCTCTTCAACGCGATGGCCGGTCATACCGGGGCCATGGTCTCCGATCAGCCCGGCACAACCCGCGATTATCTCACGGCCGATCTGGACCTTGATGGCCTGAAATGCCAGTTGATCGACACGGCCGGCATTGAGGACCGCCTGCTGGAAAGCGATGCCGCGACGGTCGAGGGTGCCGCGCAGGATATGTCGCACGAGCAACTCCGTACGGCCCACATCCGGGTGCTGTGTCTCGAAGCCGGAAGGGAACTCGACGCATGGGAGCGGGAGACGATCCAGGATAGAATAAGTGTCGCAAGAAAAGTAGCAGGCACACTCCGTGTGCCGTCCGACCCCCGCTCGGCGAGTGGGCAAAACACGACAGTTGTTGATGCGACGATCCCTAGCGAGCCAAACCTGATCGTCGTGCTCACCAAGTGCGACCGGGGGGAATTTTCTCCCAACCACGCCGGGTCAATCTTGGAAACCAGCGCCGTCACCGGCCTTGGGATTCATAAACTCAAGGAGGCGATTCGTTCGGCCGCGGTTCGTGCGGGCGGTCCTCAGACCGACGTAGTCGTCGGCACGGCCGTACGCTGTAGCGAATCATTGCGATTGTCCGCCGCTTCGCTCGATCATGCCCGTGAAGCTGTGCGCGGGGGTCTCGGCGAGGAACTGATCGCCATCGAGGTCCGCGTCGCCTTGAGCCAGCTTGGCAAGGTAGCCGGCGCAGTCTACACCGAAGACGTGCTGGACCGAATCTTCAGTCGCTTCTGCATCGGAAAATAGCACCTATTTCGCGTTGCTCCACTTTTCATAAAGCGACTCGATCTGCTCGGCGGGAGTTTCGCCGTCCCAGGCAGCAATCGCGTAACTCAACTTCAATTTTGCACCGGCCTTCAACACCAGCGGCTCTTTCCAGAGATTGAGCGTCGCCGAAAGATAGGCAAACGGAGAACTCATCGTGAACATCTTGTTCGGATAGCGAGGATTCGAGGGGTGGTCGAAGATCGCCACCGTCACCGGCTTGCCGTCAGCCTTCGCGGTATATGCGCACCACTTGGCCGCAACGAGCCGCTCACTGCCGCGGACAACCTCACCGGGCCGTTTTGCCGAATTGAAAAAACGCCCGCCGGTATCCATCGACTTCAAAAAACGCATTCCGAGGCCGTAGTAGTGATGTCCGTCGAGTTTCACGGCATCAATGCCTTCGGCGGTGGAAAGTTCCGTGTTCCACACGACCAACGTAACGGGCGTGGGCATCTTTGGCGAGACGACTCCGACTTCGCGCCGTTCGACAAGGAGCTTCTTGCCATGCGCATCAATCCAGTCGAGAGTCTGGATAAGCTTGGTGCAGGAAGCGTCAAGGAACGAACCCGTCATGTTAAGAGACGAACGAGGCTTTTGGGTTCCGGTACCTGCCTCCTCGCCCCAGAAATCAACGCCGTTCACCCCGAGGGCGAACATCAACCCATGATGATGCTTGTGGTCGGCCGGTGAATCGCGGAGAATCTGCACGCCGCTGGGCGTACTCAGTTCCCGGACATAGGGCTTCATGGGCGAGGCCGTCGTGCGATATTCCAAAACCGTGCGAGTGCCGTCACGGATCGTGAAGCTGCTCGGTTTTGTGGCGACCTGGAGTGAGGTTGGCCCCGTTGAGGCAATCTCGCCGGACCGCGCTGTCGGGCCGGCGATCAAGGCCAAGACGATCATCGAAAACGCGCTAGATAGCATTCGCATGGTGTTGCCTTTTTCTACTTGATTTGCGCCTGGATGATTGGCCATTGCTTCAAGAATGCCTCGGCCATAAGAGCGTGGCCAAGGCCGTTGGGATGGATTGGATCGCGGCCGTGGGCCTCCCGGACCTTGGGGAGCATTGCCCCACGCAGGTCAACGACCCAGACATCCTTGCGACCATTGAGCGTCAGCAGCCACTTGGCGTAGCGGGCCATGACATAATCGTAATACGGATACGGTGTCTTATAGCCGAATTTGTTCGGATCCTTCGCTGCTTCCGCTTCCGCCACGGCATCCGCCTTGGCCACGATCGCTTCCTTAGCCGCCTCGTCGCTCCCCGCGGGAAACGGGCCTGAGAAGGCATAGGGCGGTGCCGTGAGTAGAATCACGCGGGCACCGGAGGCATGCACCTTCTTGATGAATGTCTCGATGCCTGCCTGATAGGCTGCAAACCGCTTTTCACTGAAAGGATGATAGATTCCGCAATTGATGCCATAACAGGCCACAACCCAACAAGGTTTGTTTTGCTTAAGCTCCTCGTCAAGCCGCGCAAGCACACAGGGCCGCCGCCCCGGGTGGTAGGCCTCGCTGAGGTCGGAGACCGTTTCGCTGTTGCGTCCGTGATTCACCACGCGCCATGAATTCGGCGGGGCCTGCTTTGCCAGTTCGGCCTCGATCATTCGCACATAGCCACCCGCCCGGGTGATGCTGTCGCCCAGGAAAAGGATCGTTTTGGGAGCGGCTTGCTCCACTTTCGGCTCTTCGGCTCTCGCCGACCCAATCCATCCGAAACCGATCAAAACGATCCCGACGATAATGCCCAGTCTTGCTCGCATGTCTGAATACTTTCTTTTTGTGAAGTTAGGAGTTAGGAGTTAGGAGTTGGAAGTTAGAGGTTAAGTTTACCGTGATCGTCTCACGATTGCAAACCCCGAGCAGGAATTCACCGCGAAAGACCGCAAAGTGCGCAATAGAAAGAAGGTTTGTTTCTTTGTGTTCCAGCGTTCTTTTGCGGATAATCCCTGTGGCTCGGTCGGGAGACCTGTCACAACAATGGGCGAATCTTTTTCCTTCTGCGCGATTTGCACCACTTGCGGGAGTGTGTCCGTCCGCCTATGCTGACAGAAGAGTCGAATAGGCTAGCCCTCACATTCCCACGGAGATTCACAAAATGATGAAAATTTCACCGACCTTGCTGCTCGTCCTCTTGGCTACCTCTGTTGCGCTGGCTAAAGAGCCGCAGAACACGCCGGCGAATGGCCCCAAGGGGTTCACCTGGCAATCCCCGCTTCCGGAGGATTGCCCCTTCCAGAAATCAACCAGCCTGACGGGCGTTTATTTTACCGGTCGCCACAGCAATTACCACTGCGGTGACACCTGGTATCCCTGCTGGGACAGCAATGGCAACCTTTACTCGCCTTGGACCGACGGCAGGACGGACGGAGTTGACTGTTCTTCAGACGGCGGTGCGGGTGCCAGGACCGCTCACGCCGTGATGGTCGGTGACGACCCGCTGAAACTTACGATCCACAACACCTCCCCACCAAAACAGGCAACGGCTTTGCCTTATAAGGGCCGCTATCCGGCCGGATCGCTGATCCACAACGGCATCTGGTACTATGGCACCTATTGCCTCGGGCCTGACGGCGGGTACAAGCACAACGGGGTTACCTGGAACTGGCCCAATCTCGGGCCAATGCCGGGTTTCCAGATCTCCCGTGATTATGGCAAGACTTGGGAGCCGTCTCCCCTCACGCCCGCAAAGCCGTTGTTTCCCGAGCCGCGGAAGTTTCTCGGTCCGGTCAAAATGGGCGCGCCCCATTTTGTCGATTTCGGCAAGAACATGACACAGTCCCCCGACGGCAATGCCTACTTGCTGGGCATGGGCGCGGAAGAAAATGATCCCAAGCCGCGGCCCTGTCTCAAGCCTGGAAAGCCGGGCCAGTTGTTCGAGGTGGTCGAGGGTTGCACCAGCGACTTTGCCCATGCCAACTTGAGCTGGATCACGGCCGATCAAGTCTATATGGCGCGCGTCAAACCCTCGCCGGAGACGATCAACGACCTCAAGGCTTATGAGTTTTTCGCCGGCCATACCCCGGACGGCAAACCGATCTGGACAAATAGCTTTGAGAAAATCAAGCCGCTGATCGAATGGAACAACCACATGGGCTGTGTCACCGCTACCTATATACCCGGTTTGAAGAAGTATCTCATGTGCGTTACTGACGGTTGGCCGACTGCCGCCAAAATGACCTCCTATATTCTTGAGGCCGATGCCATCACCGGCCCCTGGCGCATGGTGTCCTACATGAAGGACTTCGGGGAGCAAGGTTACTTCCTCAATTTTCCGAGCAAGTTCATCAGTCCCGACGGGCGGTCCCTCTGGCTCTGTTATTCCGCGAATTTCAGCCCCGGCTGGAATGGCGTGAAGCTAGGCGTCAATCCTCCCGGAGGGCGATACGGCCTATGCTTGCACGAGATCAAACTAATGACACCGGAATAGCCATAATTTCGTTTCACGCAACCCGCCGCACGTCCTCGAACTGAATCTGATGCAAGCGGCGATAGAGTGTGCAGCGGTCGAGCATCTCCTGATGCGTGCCGACGTCGATGATCTGTCCGGCTTGCATGGCAACGATGCGATGGGCCAGCGAGAGGATCGCCATGCGATGCGTGATGAGGATCGTCGTCCGCCCGCGGGTGAATTCCTCCAGCACTTCCTGGATCGCCTGCTCGCTTTCCAGATCAATCTGGCTGGTCGCTTCGTCGAGGATCAGAATCGCCGGGTCGCGAAGGATCGCGCGGGCCAGGGCGATGCGCTGCCGCTGGCCGCCGGATAGCCGGCCGCCAAGCGTGCCGACCACGGTCTCGTAGCCGTCGGTCAACTCGGATTCAATAAAACGGTGGGCATGTGCTCGCTGGGCCGCTTCGATCACCTCGTCGCGGCTTGCCCGAGGACGGCTGTAACGGATATTATTGAACACGGTGTCGTCAAACAACAGCGGCTCTTGCGTCACCAGACCGATCTGCCCGCGAAGCTCGCGCAACCGGAGATCGGTCAAGGGTATTCCATCCAGGCAGATTTTGCCTTCGATCGGGTCGGCAAAACGCGGGATCAAATTGGCCAGCGTCGACTTGCCGCAGCCGTTGGGACCAACGATCGCGACCGTCTCGCCGAAGGGAATTCGCAACGTCACGCCCTCCAGCACCCGCGTGCCGGAATGATATTCAAACGATACGCCCTCAAAGGATAGCTCGCACCCATGCCGCGGACAAGAGACAGGATTTCTCGGGCTGCGGATGAGCGGCTCGCGGTCAAGGCGGGTGAAGATCCGGTCGCTGGCCGCCGCGCCGCATTGCAGCCGGCTGAAGATGTCCGAGAACTTTCGCACCGGGTCGGCCGTGCCGAAGAGAAAACCATAGAAGAGCAAGAGCGAACTGAGGTCCAGTGGCCGCGAGGTCAAGGGGATGCCCAGCAACTGGGTTTCGCCCTTGAGTACCATCCACACCCCGGCCAACAGCGCAAGGCAAACGGTGAGGATGCCCATGAATTCGGTAATCGGGTGCGAAAGGGAATCGTAGCGGGCGATCTTCATCGACTTGCGGTAATAGTCCTTGCTGCGGAGGTGGAACCGTCTGCGCTCGTAAGGCTCGCCGGTAAAAGCCTTGACGATCTTGATGCCGCGGAAGGTCTCTTCCAATACGCTGAAAATCTGCACCATCTGCTCCATTGCCCGGCGATTGGCCCGCTTGAGCATCTTGCTCAGCCAGCGGATGGCCAGCGCGGCCAGCGGGACGACGATCAGCGAAAGCAGCAAGAGCCGCCAGCAGACGAATGCCGCTCCTACCAGGCAGGCGATCATCTTCAGCGGCTCACGGATCAGTTTTCCAAAAACCGTTTCTAGTCCCCCACTCACGTTGGACATGTCGCCCGTGAAGCGGCTCATCAGATCCGATGAGCCTTCCTCATTGAACGTGGCCAGGTCCAAACGCAAGGTGCGGCGGTAGAAGAGCTTTCGCAGATCGAAAGTGGCCAGGTTCGATAACCGAGCCACCAGCACATTGTTGGCAATCAGCAGGCCGCTTTTTAGGACGGTGCCGACAAGAAGGACGCCCATGAGTATAACGAGCGTCTGAAACGGGTCGTTAGGCAGGTAACGATCGAGATAGGGCATGGCCCAGACGTAAGACTCATTTGCCCGCGATTCAATTTCGCAACGTGTCCGCAGGTGGCGGAGTGCCGCTTCGAGTTTTGGCTGCTGCGGAGGCTCTGCTGCGGCAATTTGGGCCTGGATCTTTTCGATCTGCTCGCCCAGATCGCTGACCGCCTGACTGCTGCGATCGACTTCATCGGCAACCCAGTTCTGGATCGACTTCCCTTCCAGAATAACCTTGACGAACGGATAGACCGCTCCGATATTGCCACCCCAGAGCACGGCCACGCCCAGCGCGCTGAGAACCGCACCCAGCAGGGTCAGGCGATAGCAACAGGCCATTAGGAGAACACGGCGGAAGTTTTTCATAGCGGACAATCTGAGTTGGAAAGACAATCTAGCCCAGGCACTTGTGCCTGGATCTGGATGCCAAGGAATCTGTATTTCCTAGGCTTCCACAAATCACAAGTAGCTTCTTATCAAAATTAGCCCCCTGAGCCAATACCGACTCGCACTACGCCGAAACTTATGCAACAATAACGACAAAGAGTAGAGAGTAGGATGGACTTCCAAGTCCGTCCTAAACTCGCACTACGCCGAAACTTATGCAACAATAACGAGATGGAAGACTGGGAAGTGATCGTCATTGGAGGGGGTGCTGCCGGTTTGATGGCGGCCAGCCGAGCGGCCGAACAGGGACGGCGGACCCTGCTTCTGGAGAAGAAAAGGCGTCCTGGCTCAAAAATCCTTATATCCGGCGGGTCTCGCTGCAATCTCACGCATGCCCTGGATGTACGCGGTTTCGTCGAGGCTTTTGGAACCCAAGGGCCGTTTCTCCATTCGGCCTTGGCTGCCCTGGGGCCTGAGCAGCTTGTCGATCTGTTCGAGGCCGAGGGGGTTGTCACAAAGGTCGAATCGGACGGAAAAATCTTTCCCGTCAGTGATCGGGCTGAGGATATCCTGGCAGCACTGCTAGCACAACTCCGTCGAAGTGGTTGCGTCTTGGCCGTCGATGAACCCGTGCAGTCGATCGCGCCCTGTCCGGCCGGCCTGGGGGTGGTCACGTCCAAGCGGACGCTACGGGCGGAGTCTGTCATCCTCACGACCGGAGGGCAATCGTATCCCGGCAGCGGTTCGACGGGCGACGGTTACCGTTGGGCGGCCGAGCTGGGGCATGCGATCGTCCCGTTGCGGCCCGCCTTGGTGCCGATCACTTCCCACGCCCCGTGGGTCTTGGGGCTGCAAGGCATCACGATGCCGGATGTCTGCGTGCAGGTACTCGAACCGAGCGACGACGCAGCTCGGCCGATCTGTCTGGCTCAGCAACGAGGCTCACTGCTGTTTGCCCACTTTGGCGTGACGGGACCAGCCGTCTTGGATGTCAGCCGTGCGGTCAGCGGCCACGCGAAGCCGCGAGGGCTCGTATTGCGATGCGATCTGCTGCCCGATCGCAAGGCAGATGCGTTGAAGGCCGAGTTCCAGGAAGAATGTGGCGGGGCAGGCCGGCGATTGGCCCTGGGAATTGTCGCCCGCTACGTACCGCTACGTCTTGCCGAGACGGTTGCCGCTCAGGCGGGCCTCGATCCCGGGCGTCGCGCGGCCGAGGTCTCGCGGAACGAGCGGCAGCAACTGGTCACTTGGCTCAAGCAGTTTGATATCCCGATCAGTGGCACCATGGGATTCAACAAAGCGGAAATCACCGCCGGCGGCGTCGCTTTAGATGAGATCGATTCGCATAGGATGGAAAGTCGGCTCGTGCCCGGGCTGTTTTTTGCCGGCGAGATCCTGGACGTGGACGGTCCGATCGGCGGTTACAATTTTCAGGCCGCCTTTAGTACCGGATGGCTGGCTGGCGAGAGTGCATGAGGACTCGTGAGAGGCAACCCAGGGATGAACTGCTGGGCCTTCGGCACAAACCCTACGCCCACGGCTGCAGGTTCGGCCCGGGTCTCCCGACCCCGCCGCCAACCATTCATTTCCCTACGCCAACGGCGTTATATCCCCTGGCCCAGGGAAGGGTTGCCGCGCGGTTCGCTGGGCAGGAACCTTTTAGCGTGAACCAAGTGGACGCCGACTATATGCACCCGGTGTGTCCCATGACAAGCAGGGAACCTTGAATTGCCCGATGGATTTCCTTCCGGTGGATCGGGACTTCGCCCGGGGCGACGAAACCAAGTTTCACTCGGTCCCCTCGCATTTCCAGCACGGTAACTCGGATGCCGTCGCCAATGACGACTTCTTCTCCCAGCTTGCGGCTAAGAACCAACATATCAATTTTCTCCTTGCAACAGAATTCTTCGATTCGCCGGGCGCGGGATTGCGCCACGGTCTTGGACAAGAGTAGGCAAAACCAGGTGTGCCAAAAAACGGTTTACTGTCCGTCTTTTCCGCCACATCCGACTACAACCAAGCTTATAGGGCGAAAACGAGCCAGAATTGTCACGGCACGATTCCATCGATTAGTCCGCCCTTACCTCGACCTTATTCCTCGGCACAGCCTGGGAAATTTTCATCCCGTCCGTCAAAAATGTCGATCTTTAACGGTTAGCGATACTGCGTCGAGGGCAATGAGCAGTTAGTCAAGGAGAAAATTGACCATGCTGAAAAAAGCTTTGATTGTCGGCGTTATTCTGGGAGCCATCGTGCTTTCGAGTTCCCCGGCTCAAGCCGGAGGGCCCCATATCGGAATTGGGATTGGGATCGGCGTACCCGTCTATCGTCCTTATCCGCACTATTACGGATACCCATACCCTTACTATCCGCGCCCGGTGTATGTCGTCCAGCAGCCGGTTTATGTGACGCCGCAGGGGGTGCCCGTTTACCAGCAATCGGCTCCGGTCCCACAGCAGTACTACTATGCGCCGTCGTATCCGGCAGGTTCGGCACCGACCTATGCGGCACCAGGTTCGCCCCCGCCGCTGCCGGTGCCACCTCCCCCTGCTCCTGCCCCGGCAGGAACGGAATTCTAAGAGGCTATCCGAAAACTCCCCTCTCCCTTCGGGAGAGGGGCAGGGGGGGAGAGCTTTTCGCTGAGTAACGTGGCGAACTGCTGTCTTGCCGGTTCGCCCAGGACGATTAAGCCGTTTTCAGCCAGTTGAGAACACGAAGCCCCGCAACACGGCGGAAGTGGGCGTCGTTGTTCGTTACAAGGGTGGCATCCAGTGCCAGCACATGCGCAGCGATCAGAAGGTCCATCGATCCAATTGTTCGCCCCTGACTTTCTAACGTATGTCGGATTCGACCGTAATGTTCCGGACTTACGATGGCATCGTAAGCGAAAACCTCGAACGGAGCCAACACTTTTCGGACGGCCGCAATTTCAGTCTCGTACATTCCACTGTTTTGCGAGCCAAACTCGAGTTCCGAAACCGTCACCGCGGACAGTCCCACCGAATTACCCGCGGCCTGGGCCTTCTGACAATGCGCCATGAGGATTGCGGCTTGCTGCCGGCTTTTTGCCCTGCTTGCCGTTGTCTTCAAGCCGCGGATCAAAAAAATGAGCAAGTCGGTATCGAGTAAATAGATCATTCCCGCCAATTCCGTTTCTGTGCCTCGGGCTGCTGCCGGCCCTTGGACATGAAATCCTCCGATAGCTCCTGAACACCTTCGAGAAACAGCTCCCAGGGATCGCGGGAAATGACAAGAAAGCCTTCCGGGGTCTTCTTCAAATAGACCTCATCGCAGTCCACGCGGAATTCCTTCGGAAGGCGAATGGCTTGGCTGCGTCCGTTCTTGAAAACCTTAGCCGTCTGCATGATGTGGATTCCCTTCGCATGGATGGGCTGATATATACCAAATGATAGATCACAACGGGCCGGTTGTCAAGACGGTTTAAGGGAAGAAAGGGAGAAGGGTGCAGGAACGTACTCCGGCAAGCTGAAGTGGTTTGGGAACTCGGGTTGCGGATTTGACAGGTGGAGGTTAGATTTGGGGCGTACTTGGGCAAGTTGGAACCTTTGGAAAGAAATCTACGATGAGCAAGGACGCTCGAAACGGCGATTTGGAACTGACGGCAGAGGAAAAAGCGAAGTTCAGCGAACTGGTGGCATTGCTGGCAGAGCGTGGCTTCGGGGCGGCTGGACCGCCGCGGGAAACCAGCTTTGCACAGATGGAACGGTTTGGGCATCAAGCTGGACAGATGGTGGCCCGGGCGATCGATGCCCGACTGGCTGAGCAGCATGCGGCGCACTTCGCGGGCGAGGAGCCCTGTCATGCCTGCGGTGAGAAATATCTGCCGAAAGAGAACCTGCACGATTTGGGGTTACAGACAGAGGACGGCGAAGTCAAACTTCGCGAGACTGAACAAATTGACGTCCGACTGCTTCACCATGTTACAGACAGAGGACGGCGAAGTCAAACTTCGCGAGCCAGCCTTCCGCTGCCCGCTCTGTGAGCGGGATTTTTTTCCCTCAACGTATTCTGTTGCGAATTGATGGCGGTTCGGTCAGCCCGGCTGTATTGGAGAAGAAGGTATTTGCCGTGGCGTATGCCCCGTCGTATTCGATTGGTGAACTGTTGTTGCGAAAGATCGGCGGCATCGATCTGACCGGTCGCTGGTTGAACAAGACGGCGGTGAAGATCGGTTCGGAAATGGTCGCGCAACGCGACGCGCGAACCGAGGCGTACTTCAAACAACCGCTACCGCGGCAACATGCTCAGCCGAAGACGCCGATCGCCTTGGCATGCGTCAGCGTCGATGGCGGACGGATGCAAACGCGCGACGAAGGGGGCGGTAAGGGGGTGCATCATCCGCATTGGCGAGAGAACAAAAACGCCTTGTTTTTGAGGATGAGAAGTGGTTGCTTCGCTGACGATCCGCACCCCGACTTGCCCGCGTGTTTCGCCAATCGAGAGCGGATGAAAAAGTTGTTGTCGGGCATTGGCGAGGGGAATACGCAGCCCACCGAGGCCGAGAAAACTACTTCTTCCGCCAGCGTCGCCGAGGAACACATCGAAAACGACTGGCGTCCTGAGCGTCTTTTCCGCACTTGCCTCAGTTCGCTGGAGGACAGCGATGCCTTCGGGCGCATAATGGCGGCGGAAGCCGATGCGCGCGGCTTCTATCATGCCGCCAAGAAAGCCTTTGTGAGCGATGGACTGCCATACAATTGGGCGATTCAGAAGCGTCACTTTCCCGAATTTACGCCGATTCTCGATTTCGTGCATGCTGTCGAGCATCTCTACGAAGCAGCCCGCTCTGTCCACAACGACGCGGAGCGGCGATGGACGGACTATCTCCGTTGGGCGCGCGCCTGTTGGAGCGGGAACATTCTCCAAGTGATCGCCGAACTTCGCGAGCATCAGCGGCAGCTTGGCTTGCCACCGCACGATTGTGAAAAGACCGACCCGCGAAAGGTTCTCGCTGACGCTGTTGGTTACTTCCAGAACAACGTCTCACGCATGGACTATGCGGTGTATCGTCGGCAAGGCCTGCTGACCAATTCGGCGTACATGGAGTCGTTCGTCAAAGAAATCAACGTCCGGGTGAAAGGGACTGAAAAGTTCTGGAACGACGGAGCCAGTGCCGAAGCGATCCTGCAAATCCGCGCTGCCACCCTCTGTGACGACGACCGCCTGAGCAACTTCCTGTGCAATCGACCTGGCCATCCCTTTCACCCTAACACCCCTAGATCCACGGCGATAACCAGTGCCAGCTAAAAGGAGTCCGTTCCTGCACCCTGCCCCGTTTTCATGCTCAGACATTCGTTCAGTATGTCAGGTTAAATCCGGGGCGTGACATGCTTACGGTCCTTTCCGCGTCAGTACGGCGAAGCACCCATACCGTTTGTCGGGTACAAAGAGATGATAGATTGGGCGGTCGGCATTCCTGCCGTGGACGAACTCGTCGACCGCCGTCTTCGCCCCGGTGGAGAAGTAGTCGTAGTCGTCCACCATGATGATCGCGCCAGGCGAAGTGGTTGTGTGCAGAAAATCAAGAGCAATCCGGATCGGCTCATACAAGTCAAAATCCACATAGGCAAAACACACACGCTTCGGCAAGGTTCGGTCTGAATGGATCAGCTTCTCGATGAAGCCTTTGTGAATCACGCAACGGCTGGGTGGAAATCGCAGCGAGGCTAGGCGAGCCCGAACCATATCTTGCGCGCACGACATTGTCCCTGCATACGCCTCCATGCTTCCCAGCCCGGAGACATCATCCTTCAAGCGATCCTTCTCCGTGGGATTGGGAAGCCCCTCGAACGAGTCGAACAGGTGTAACACCTTGCCAGGGAACCGAACGAGTTCGTTTGCGATCAGTGCCGACGTCTCCCCCTGGGCTACGCCAAACTCGCACATGTCGCCCTCCACATGCCCACATCTGGCCAGTGCCTCGACGATGTAGTATGCCTCGGAGGGAGGCGTACCCATCAACCGGGCAAGCAGTTTGGGTCGCAGTTCGTCCTCGCAGATCAACTTTTCCCTGGCCAACTCGTTGAGACGATGTTCGTAGGCTCGCGACAGGTTGTCGAAGTTCGCGAATCGTACCAAAGGCTCCGCGATGCGTTCAAGCCGGTAGCCTGCGGCCGAAAAGATGGCTCGAATAGCTTTTTTTATTAGTCGCATTGCAGTGTTCCCCCTCTCGTCTTCAGTCAGCGGCTTCAGCAAACAAATCTTGAAACTTTTGAAATGGTTCTCATCCAGCAAGACGAGTTCCTTGTTGACTCCGGCTTGGTGATGACTCAAATCGGTACAGTAGACGAGACTAAAACCGAGGCAGGTATATAAACTTATAGGAAAATTACAATTCACACATACGACATACAGCGGCGCGTCACAAGAGCATGCGCCATTCGTCGTCGCAACCGAGGCTGCCATATCCGGCACGATCGCCCCCCGAATCCTGCGGCTGCCGCTCGTGGGACAACGAGGCGTCGCGAGAATTTAGGAAATGCGGGGGCTTGGGGCACTCTTGCGGCGGCGTCGGTTGAGGAGGATGCCTCGCGCCGTTGCGCTGAGAAATCTCGCCCGCCCTAACCCGAATCGATTGTAAGCTCCCACGTAGGTAATTCCAAAATCGCATCATGTTCCTATCCTTTCTTCTGAACAAGCCTTAAGCGGCGGCGCGCTGCTCGAACAGTTCGGGTTGCTCGCCGCGGTGGTACTCATGAACAATTGCTTGCAGTTGAGTGGGAATCTCCGCCGGGGCTTCCCGGGCGAGACGTTCCAACTGCTCGATGGCCTTCACGACCCTTTCCCGGCTGGTCTTCTTGTGCTCGGCCACAATGATCTTCGGATGGCTCGTGGTGACTCGCCGCTCGGTCGGCAGGTGCAACTCCTCGAACAGCTTCTCTCCCGGTCGCACCCCAGTGAACTCGATGGCGATGTCCTCTCCCGGCCGCAGGCCGGAGAGACGGATCATGTCGGTAGCCAGATCCACGATTCGGGCCGGTTCGCCCATGTCCAACAGCAGAATCTGCCCCTCTTTGCCGATGGTACCCGCCTGAATCACGAGCCGGGCGGCCTCGGGAATGGTCATGAAGTAGCGGCGCATCTTCGGGTCGGTGACGGTTACCGGTCCGCCCGCCGCAATCTGCTGCCGGAATATCTGCACGACGCTGCCGGCCGAATCGAGCACGTTGCCGAAACGGACGGTCACGAAACGGCAGGGCGAGTGGTCGGTGAGCGATTGCACGTACAGTTCGGCGACGCGCTTGCAGGCCCCCATTACACTCGTCGGATTGATCGCCTTGTCGGTCGATATCATCACGAACGATCCCACGCCATACTCCATGGCCAGGTCGGCCAGGCGCCGCGTGGCTGCGACGATATTTTGCACCGCCTCTTCGGGATGGGCCTCCAGCATGGGGACGTGCTTGTAGGCGGCGGCATGGAAGATGACTTGCGGACGATATTGACCCAGGATGGCCCGCATGCGGTCTTCGTTCAGGATATCGGCCAGGCATACGTCGATCTGCACGGTCGATGCGATGGCCCGCAACTCGCGATCCAGAAAGAACTGGCCCGTCTCGTTCTGATCCACCAACACCACGCGCTGCGGCGAGAATTGCAGCAACTGTCGGCAGATTTCCGAGCCGATGCTCCCCGCGCTGCCGGTGACCATGATCACGCGACCGTCGACCCACTCGCGGATTTCTCCAAGGTTCAGCAGCACCGGCTTGCGCTGAAGCAGATCCTCAATGGAAACGGGCCGCGGCTGGATGGTCAAGGTGCCGTCGATCAACTGCTGATAGCCTGGGAGTACCCGTACGGTGAAGCCGCACTTCTGGGCATCGTCCATGAGTGTCCGCAGTTGCATGCCCGACAGTTCGCCTTGAACGACCAGAATCTGCTGCACCTTGTATTTTGCGGCCAACGTCGCGACTTCTTCGAGGCCGCCGATCACGGACACGCCGTCAACACGGGCACCGTAATGCTGCGGGTCGTTGTCGAGAAAGCCGACGACGTGATAGGCTGGTTCTCGCATGCCACGCAGTGCCCGCAGGATCATCTCTCCGGCGTCGTTGGCCCCGACGATTACGGCTCGCACTTGGTGCTGCGACGACCGCAAACCAAAGACACTGGTTTCATGGAAGTGCCGCAGTAGGGCGCGGGTGCCTCCCACGACGACAAGGGTCGCCCCCCAGTCCAGAAGCAAGATGCTGCGAGGAAGCAGAAGGTTAGGGAACAGGTAGTGCATGGGCAGCAACGTACACAGCCCAGCCGTTGTCGCCTGGGTCAAGACGATCAGATCGTAGAAGGTGGCCGGCCGGCTTCGCGTCCGGCAGGCACCCAAACCGACGAACCACACCACCTTGGCCATGAGCACCCAGGCAACCGTGGCCTGAAAGCCTTTTAGGGCGTCTTGTCCCAGTTGACCTTCAAATCGCAGCCAGTAGCCGAGATAATAGATGCCCGCAAACACCGGCAGCAACATCGCCATGTTCATGAGGCGCAGCAGCCAGTTCTTTCCTCGGGCTGCACGACCGCCGCGTTCATGCCCCACTGATGGCACCGCACCGGCAACCTGCGGATCGTGGATCTTCAGGGCCAATGGCACCGTATCGGCGGTCGAGCCTTTGACTTGTTGATCGTAGATCTTCAGAGAATCATCCATGATCTTCCCGTGAGCCTGCCGGCTCGTCCCATTTTCGCTTCGGAGTATGACGCACTCCGAGGCCACAGAAGCGGCAAAATCAGGTATCGACCTAAATGACTCGCTGTCGTTAAATTCTTTTTTGAAGGAAACCTCGACGCATCTCTCCTATCTTATCAGGCTGCATATCAAGTAGGTCAGGCTTTCCAGCCTGACGTTGCCCGGTTCACTGTCAGGCTGGAAAGAACTTCGTTTTTGGTGTAGAATGTCTATATGAATACAACCCGCTACGTCTATTGGCAAGACAACGAAATGTGGCTTGGGTATCTGGAAGATTATCCGGATTACTGGACCCAGGGAGAGTCGCTCGAAGAATTGCAGGAGAACCTCAAGGACATCTACCAAGACGTCGCCAGTGGGGCCATTCCCAATGTGAAGCATGTCGGAGACCTGCAAATCGCATGAAACGGGAAGACCTCATCCGCAAGATCGAAAAGGCGGGCTGTGTGTTGATCCGTCACGGTGGAAGACACGATTGGTATCAGAACCCCGAGATCGGTGAGTGTCAGCCGGTGCCCCGTCATCGCGAGATTCAGGAGCATCTTGCCCGGCACATTCTCAAAAAGCTGAAATGTTGATTTAGAGAAGTGGGCTATCCACTAGGGAATTCCTCAGAATTCCTCTTTCAGAGATTCTCATTTCGACTAAATTGACAACCTGCAAGCCCGGCCGCCCGCGACCAGCAAACTACCAAAATCCGGGCTAGTCAAGGGGAAATCACGCGACACGGCGGCGAATGGGGACGCTCTGCGGAGCGTTGGATGGAACCGCTGGCTGGGCAGCAGGTTTCATCGTCACGATGCCGGCAGGGGCGTCCTTGCCCTCGGTTGCCGTTGAAGCCGGCTCACTGTCGTGCCCCTCTTCGGCGTACCGGTATCCGTAGCCGTATCCATACCCGTAGCCGCTGTAGTCCTCGCGATTTTCATCGACGAGCCGATTGATAACGATTCCCAGCACTCTCGTCCCGAGGGCCGCAAGGCCCTCGGCGGCGCGAAGGACCGTTCGACGGCGATTTTTCTCCGGCCGGACGACCAAGAGGACGCCATCGGTCAGGCGGCCGATGATGGCCGCATCGGCGACCAGGACCGGAGGGCTGTCGATAAGAACCTGGTCGTAATTCTCTTCGGCCCAGGAGACCAACTCCGAGAATCGATCGCTGGTCAGCAATTCGGCTGGATTGCGGGGGCGCGGACCGGAGGGAAGCACGTCGAGGTTCGGTACGATGGCATGGTGGAGGTTCGCTTGAAGGCTCTCGTCCAGGGATGCCGAGTCGCGCAGCACGCTCGACAACCCCCGCTGTCCCCGCAAGTCCAAGAGCGAGGAGAGGCCGGGACGGCGCATGTCCGCGTCGATCAGCAGGGTTCGCTTGCCGGACTGGGCGAAAATCATGCTGAGATTGGACGATACCGTGGTCTTGCCGTCCCCCGGTTCGCTGCTGGAAAGCACTAGGCGGCGAATCCCGCCTTCGGTGAGTGCCAAGGCGGTGTGGAGGGTACGGAATGACTCGGCTTCGGCCGCGGTCGGGTTGGTATGCAGGAATATGGCGTTGAGGCCGTGCTCGGCCACGGGGGGCATGCGGCGAACCATCGCCAGCACGGGAGCACCAACGTGCACCTGTAGCTCTTCGGGCGACCGGAAATGGTCGTCCAATAAGTCCACTACATAAACGATGCCTAGTCCGCTAACCAGGCCGAGTAGCAGCGTCAGCCCCGCCACGACGTTAAGCGTGGGCCAGACGGGCGTAGGAAGAACTTCAGGACGGGCGAGAATCGATGTCAGAACCGTCCCGCTCTCTTTTTGAAGATTGATGCCTTTGATATTCTCGAGAACGGCTTCAAACGAGCGATTCAGGCGTTCCAGCTCGCGTTCCAGCGCGTGCATTTTGGTTATCCCACGGTCCATGGCAATGGCCGTGGCGACGGCTTCGTCGGAACTAGCCTTTGTGAGACGTTCTGCGTTCAGTGCCCGTTCGTACTCCTGACGGGATGCTTCCAGGAGGATCGTAGCCAAGGGCCGCGTGCCACCCTCCGGCGTCCGCCCGAAAACCAATTGCCACCGGTCGCGGAGCAACTGCTCGTTCTGTTGGATCCGTTGCTGGATCTCCCGAATGTCCTTATGGTTGGGGCCATAGACCGATCGCATTTTTTGAAGTTTGGCAATGTCTTCCGTGAGCTGCTTCTGTAGGGTTCCGGCGTCGGTTCCCGAGAGCCCCTCCCGACCCGGCCCGGAAAAGACGGTCATGAAATATGGGCGGAGATCCTCGCCCCGCTGGGCGGCGGTCTGGATCGATTCCATGAGGGTCTGGGCTTGAACTCGCTTGTCGTAGCGATCTTTCAGCAGGCTTTGCAGGGTGAATGCCTGCTGGGTGATCAGGTCGGAGCCACCCTCCTTGGCACTGGAATAGACGGTTCCGATTTCGCTGCGGAGCTTGATCAGATTGGTCTCCGTGGTGTGGATTTGCCCTTCCAGGCTCGTCTTTTCCCGGGTAAGCGTCGCGAGGATGTCGCTCGCCGTGTGATTGACGATCGTGTCAATGTATTTCTGGAACGACGTCAGCACGGCACTGACCACGGCTGCGGCGGCTTCCGGTTTGCCTGAGCGATAGTTGACCTGCAGGATGCTCGTCTTGCGGACGATCGAGACCTGCAAGTTCTTTTGAAGTTTTGCGACGAGTTTTTCCGCGGGAATGTTTTGGAAGTCGCTGCGGTCCTCGGGGGACAAGGAGTTCAGGGCCGGCTCCAACACGGCCTCGCTCATGACAACGCTCCGATAGGTGTCCATGTAATCCTGGGCACCGCGACTTATTCCCGGAATATTGATTTCCTTGGAGGTGTCCGTTTTCTGCTGAATGAGCAGTTCGGCCTTGGATTGATAGATTCTGGCTGTGCTGCCGTAGTAGATTACGCCCAGCACGGCGGAAACGACCAGCGATACCAGCACGACTTCCTTGCGGTAGCGCACCGCACGGACGAACCGCATCAGTGCCTGTAGAGGATGAGTCTCTAAGGCCGGTTCCGCGCTCAGCGGTTTGGAGACAGGTTCGACCATGGGGTTAAGTCTTTTCCTCGAAGGAGCGTATCATGGCACCAGCGGCACGGTCCCACCGAGGGAAACTCCGACGCGTTTGACCAGATCCCAGCCGAAGGTCGAGGTGGTTCGCTCGACGCGGACGGCATCGCCCGGTGCTAGGGTAAGGTTCTCCTGGCCGTTTTCCATCGCTTCCGCGAGACTGGCGCGGATTAACACCACGCCATGTCCGTCGGGATGGCGCCGTTGAATCAAGACACTGTCGGCCATGTCATTGGACTCTCCGCCAGCCGCGGAAATGGCGTTCGTGAGACGAAACGGCCGGTTGGTGGGAAAGTCAACCTCTCCCGGCTTCGCGACGAGACCCTGGACGTGGACGGGCGGAAGATCGCGTTTATCGACGGTGATGACGGCGCCGTCGTCGAGGTATTCCGAGGCGATGGATCGTTGATTCTCGTCGCTGAGGTCCACTTCCACCGTTCGAGGCTCGCGGTTGAGTCGCGTAATATGGATTTTCGTTTCGGCCTTCTCGGTGAATCCGCCCGCTGCTACGATCACCGCCCCTAGATAACTGGCCGAGCGCGGCACTTGTTGGGTTCCGGGATTCTTAACGGCACCGACCACGGTGATGCTGTTGGTTGGCCTGCGCTCGATATGCACACCCACCGTAGGACGCTGATAAAGGCCCTTTTGGACCAGCATCGCCGCGATATGTTCTTCGGCCTGGACCTCCTCCAAACCCGCGAGATGGACCTGGCCAATTTCGGGCAGCCAGGCAGTTCCGTTCTCCGCCACGCGCACATGAAACGTCATGCTGCTGTCGTGATCGAGTCCCGCAGCCAGCGCAATCTCCAAGACGTAGCCAGGGCCGATCATGTCGCTCTTGTTCTGGGGGGCCGTCAACGCACCGAGGTTAATCACAGTTGGATCCTGGAAAACTGGGGCTTGAAGCGACGTCGGCAGCTCAGAAGGCCTATAAATTCGATTTTTTGCACAGCCGCTTCCAAAAAGCAACAAGATCGGGAGGGTACACAAGCTGAACCGTGATGTCGATGGCAATTTCCAAATCATTTAAGCCCCCCGCCGTTTCTCAAAGGGTTCCGCGGATTCCTGGTCGGAGTTGGCCCAGAGATCGTCCCATATCCCCACGAGCCAGAGTACGCACACTGCAGGAACGAGGGGGCCGAGTTTATTGACCAAACCTGTTGGATGAATCGCAAAGGCAACGGCCACCGCAACGATTATACCCAAAAACAGCCCCATCCCTCCCCATAATGGTGTTGTCCTGGGATGAAACCTCCTGACCAAATCGGGGTGCGCGACGGCTTTGTAACGCCGTGCCAATTGCCTGGTCAACGGTATGAAGGCCCAGGTTATACCCGCCGATAGGGCAAGAACCTCTGCAATCAATAAGGGTAATGCGTCCATGTAACTCCCACTCTCAATATAAAGGCGGTCGCCGGGCAGCCCTAAGTAGAACGGAATTCATTCCGTTCACCTAAAAAAATAAGGCAACGGAATAAATTCCGTTCCAAGTGGCGAACCTTGCATTCTCCTGCCGGACAGTCCCGGCTCAATAGAATTGGTATAACGCACTCATTTTGAGGTAATCACATGACGATCACCTGACCGTTTATCGTCTGCTTTGAAGTGAAGCTTTACCTGAAAAGAAGACTTTAGTGGCTGGGTAGAATGCGTTGATTAAGCAGTCTGTTTCGGCCGAACGGTAGTGCGTTCGACACGTTGGTAATACATTCATGCACATAGCCCAGGACACCTTTACCCAGGGGGTAATTCGCGGTAGCATTCCGTATCCTTGCATGCCTGTTATGACAAATTGAACTATGCCAAAATCCTTGCAGCACGAAGACCTCGCAGTTCCTTCGGCAGGGTTGCCCCGGCACCCTGGCATTGAGGCGGCCGGGCAAATCGGTCGGCTCCTGTTGTGGGCCGTGGATGCCGGGTTGGCGGCAACGATCCTTTTCGTCCCGCTGGCCATGGGAGGTCGGACGGCGTTGGGGCAACTGCTCTTGGTGGTGCTGGCTGCGGGTGTCGCCGCGTGCTGGTGCCTGCGGCAAGCTCTCTCTTCGGACCGGGTCTGGGTACACTCGCCGGCTTCGTGGCTTGTGTTGGGTGTTTTGGGCTTTCTCAGTCTGCAAATCACGCCGCTGCCTGCTTCGTGGCTGGAGTGGCTCTCACCCCATGTCTACAAGATTCTGCCCCTTTGGGCTTCTCGGTCGGATGGTACAGCCACAATCGGTCTCTGGAATACTTTGTCGCTCACGCCTGGGGAGACTCGCGATGGATTCGTCGTGGTCATGGCCTTCGGGCTGCTGTTTCTCACCGTCGCGCAGCGGGTGCGCCAACTGGGCGATGTCGAACGCTTCCTGAAATGGATCTCGCTGGCCACCCTAATCATGGCGGTTTTTGCCCTCGTGCAGTTCTTCTTCACCAACGGAAAGTTCTTCTGGTTCTACGAACATCCCTATGCCACGACCAGCGACGCCGTGAAGGGGAGCTTCAGCAATCGCAATCATTTTGCCGATTTCATGGCGTTGGGCATTGGCCCTTGGATGTGGTGGATCTACACCATGTGGCGGCGCACACCGGCCGGCGGTGCCGCGATGTCCTTTGGCAAGACTCAAGGCCGATCCGGCACTCGGATCGGGTTGCTTGCCGTTGGCCTGGCGATCGTTGTTTTTGCGGGAGTCCTCTCGCTTTCCCGGGGTGGAACCGCGGCAATGTTGGTGGCAGCCTTGGCCTGCTTGCTGATCGTCCACCGCGTCAAGCGTATCAACCGTAAAATGCTACTGGCCTTGGTCGGGGCGGCCTCGCTTACTTTGGCCTGTCTGCTGGTCCATGGTTACCAGTCCGTGGCGACTCGACTGGAAGATTTCTCCTCGGTCGATCAGTTGGACCGCGGCGGTGGACGGCGCAAAATATGGGAGGCCGACCTGACGGCCATGGTCGACTTCCTGGCTGCGGGCGCAGGACTGGGAAGCCATGTCGATGTTTACCCGAGATACCTACCCGAAGTCGAGGGTATGCAATTTTTGGAATATACCCATGCCGAGAACGGTTACATACAAATTGGCCTCGAGACAGGGATCCCGGGTCTGTTTTTGTTGGGGCTCGTGATCGGGCTGTGCGTCTGGTGGTGCGTGCCGACTTTTCGCACGTGCGACTCGGAGCGAATTTCGCTTTGCTTTGCCGGTGTCGCGCCCGGCCTGATTGCCAGTGCCGTTCACTCGGCGGCCGATTTTGTCTGGTATGTCCCTGGTTGCATGGTGGTGCCGGTCATTCTAGCTGCCTGCGCCTGTCGCTTGCGGCAAATGGCCGATCCGCACCGGGATGAAGTGGCAAAACGGGGCTATTTGCCGCGCATTGGCTGGATTGCTGCCGCAGTATCTCTTCTCGGCATCGGCGCGATGTCGGCGCAGAATCGAGTCATGGCCCTCCAGGCCGAGCCTTCCTGGCATCGATACCTGCGGATCGCCAGATCCTCGGCACCCTTGAATCAACTCACGGACTGGCAGACCCTGCAATCCATGAAAGAGGAGTTGTCCACGGTCGTCCAAGATCAACCCGACCACGCCCAAGCGCATGTCCAATTGGCGGCCATATACTTAAAGATGTTCGACTGCTCGCCGGAGTCCAGCACCATGGGCATGGACGTGCGCCAGGTGCGCGACGCGGTGTTGGCGTCTCAATTCAAGTCGGTCGCGACAATGAACCAATGGTTGTCGCGGGCATTGGGAGCGCGGCGGTGCTACCTCGATGCAGCGGCATGGCACGCACGGCGCGCTTTGGTGTCGCACCCCTTGCAAGGCGAGGCGTATCTCTATCTGGCGGAGCTTTCCTTCCTCGACGGGCCGTGCGCCCCAGAGAAAGCTGTCTGCATCAACCAAGCTTTGATCGTGAGACCCTTCGACGGGGCGATACTCTTCGCCGCAGGTCAAGAATCCATGTTAGCAGGCGATTTCGCCAGGGCCGGAGAGCTTTGGCGAGCCTCGTTTCAAGCGGGAAGTTTGCATCAGGATCGCTTGCTGAATGCCCTCGCGGGGCAAATTCCCGCAACCACCCTGATCGAGTTGTTGCAGCCGGGGATGGCCGGCTTATCGAAAATCGTCTCCTATTACCAGCAACATCCTTCCGGAGACAACCTGTCACGGGTGCTCGAACAGTATGCAAAGGCGTGTGAGCGCGAGGCCCATGCCAAAACAGCACAACAATCCATCAATGCCTGGATCGATACCGCCAAAGCTTACCGCGACCTCAGCCGCTACGCCGAGGCTATCCGGTGCCTCCGTGAGGCGATTCGCCGCGACGCACTCTGTTTCGACGCCCGATTGCTCTTGGGGTCATGCTTACTGGAGTCAAAGGATTATGGGGAAGCCGTCACCAACCTGCAATGGTGTGTGCAGCAAAAACCGCGAGACCGAACAGCCCAGCGGGATCTGGAACGGGCCATGGACGGCCAACTCCGCTGCAAAGCTCCATCCGCCACCAGCGACACCGCCCTTACGACAGAACATGCAACTGAGTAGTAAACTGGTGTGGCTCGACTGCGGCTCGGCCCACCCTTATGTCTACGTCCTAGATTTTGGCTACCCGAAAACTCCCCTCTCCCTTTTGGGAGAGGGGCAGGGGGTGAGGGCTTTCCGAATGGCCTCTCGCAATTTCCGGGCATCAGCCCGCAATCTTCCTCAGGAACCGTTGCAGCAAACCGGGTCGCATCTCGACTATCGGTGACAAGGGTTGGCCAGCAACAACGCAGGCCGGATTTCTACAACAGAGTGCGACGGCCGTTGAGTGTCCAGCCAATTCTGCGACCCGGTCAAAGGCTGCTCGAAGCCCCGGCGGACGTGATTTTGTGCCGTGCGCATCGCTGCTAACCAGCGAGACGAGCCGTTGTTTGATCAATTGTTCGGTAAACGTCCGAATTCGCCCACCGAAGACCCCCAAGAGACTTGCC
>Ga0194056_10000069_pt1 | contig 41838 bp, 42 predicted proteins | sample SepL4413m_MetaG_FD_155458 | JGI IMG/M metagenome (GOLD analysis project Ga0194056, IMG submission 155458) | Anoxic zone freshwater microbial communities from boreal shield lake in IISD Experimental Lakes Area, Ontario, Canada - Sep2016-L442-13m | ecosystem: Environmental > Aquatic > Freshwater... | reverse complement strand
CCAGGCCTGGTGGATGACATTGGCCTGCACCATCAGGTTTTGGTAGATGAACTCGGCTGGGTAAGTGTTGTTGGCATGAATGCCTCCCACCTTGGCAGCCGCCAGATAGACCTGGTCCGGTCTTTCTGCTTCGAAAAATGCCCGGACGGCCGCCTGATTACACAGATCAAGTTCGCGATGGCTGCGCGTCACCAGAGCGGTCTGCCCCTGCTGTTGCAAGGTGCGAACAATGGCCGAGCCGACCATACCCTGGTGGCCGGCGACGTAAATTTTCGGTTGACCCACCATGAGTTGTTCAGCCCTCTTCAAACAGCGGTGCATCCGCCAGCGACAAACTGGCCTGATCCTTGGCCGATACCAGCGGAGAAGCACCCGTCAAAGGCCAGGCTACAGCCAACGTCGAGTCATCCCAGGCGATGCAACGCTCAAATTGCGGAGCATAGTAATCGGTCGTCTTGTAGAGAAAATCTGCCGATTCGCTCAGTGTCAAAAAGCCATGGGCAAAACCCGGCGGCACCCACATCTGCCGCTTGTTCTCTTCCGACAATTCAGCGCCAACCCATTTCCCAAAAGTTGCGGACGACTTGCGCAGATCGACTGCCACATCGAAGACCGCGCCACGCACGACCCGCACCAGTTTCCCCTGTGACTGCTCAATCTGGTAGTGCAGACCCCGCAATACGCCTTGGGCGGAGCGCGAATGATTGTCTTGTACAAAATTGACGCGCAGGCCTGTCGCCTTCTGAAAGGCATTCTGATTGAAACTCTCGAAGAAAAAGCCACGTGCGTCACCAAAGACCCGGGGCTCAATGATGAGGACGTCGGCGATTTCCGTAGGAATGATCTTCATGGCTGCTTCGGCAATCAGGGTTCGTGGCGATGGCGTTCGCTGAGCAATCGCAACAGGTATTGACCGTAACCATTCTTGGCCAGCGGTTGCGCCAGTTTTTCCAGTTGAGCATCGTCAATGAAACCGTTGCGCCAGGCAATCTCTTCCACGCAAGCCACCTTCAGACCCTGACGCCGCTCCAGGGTCGCAATGAACTGGCTGGCTTCGAGCAGGCTGTCGTGGGTCCCGGTATCGAGCCAGGCGTAGCCACGCTGCATGATTTGAACATTGAGCTTGCCTTGGTCCAGATAGGCTTGATTGACAGCCGTGATTTCCAGTTCGCCACGGGCGCTGGGCTTCACCGCTTTGGCAATGTCGACCACCTGGGTATCATAAAAATACAGGCCCGTGACGGCGTAATTGCTTTGCGGATGGAGGGGCTTTTCTTCAATGCTGCTGGCCCTGCCCTGCGCGTCAAAGGCCACAACGCCGTAGCGCTCCGGGTCCTGCACGTGGTACGCAAAGACCGTCGCACCATCCAGCTTTTTGTCAGCACCTGCCAGCAGGGGACCGAAGTCGTGACCATAGAAAATATTGTCCCCCAGCACCAGTGCGCTTGGCGCATTGCCCAGAAACTGGTCGCCAATGATGAAAGCCTGCGCCAGGCCGTCCGGACTGGGCTGCACGGCATACTGAAGATTCAGGCCCCACTGCGAACCGTCACCCAATAGCTGCTGAAAGCGCGGCGTGTCCTGCGGTGTGCTGATCACCAGAATGTCGCGTATGCCCGCAAGCATGAGGGTGCTCAAGGGGTAATAGATCATCGGTTTGTCGTAAACCGGCAGCAGTTGCTTGCTCATCGCCAAAGTGGCCGGGTGCAATCGCGTACCGGAGCCGCCTGCCAGGATGATGCCTTTGCGTTGTGTCATTTCTTGCCTTCGAATCAAAGCGTTTCGGCCAGCATGCGGTTCACACCCTCTTGCCAGGATGGCAAATGCACGCCAAAAGTGGTTTGCAACTTGCGCGTATCCAGACGCGAATTATGCGGCCGCCGGGCGGCGGTGGTGAAGGCGCTGCTCGGCACGGCCAGTACCTCTGAGGCTTTCAGACGAAGCTCGGGTTGCAGACCTTGGGCCTGCGCCAACACATGTTTTGCATAGCCCCACCAGCTGGTCTCGCCACTAGCCGCCAGATGGTACAGCCCGGCGTTGGCGGGCACACGCAATACCTGCCGCAGGGCATGCGCCGTCACGTCAGCCAACAGTTCAGCACCGGTGGGAGCGCCGATCTGATCATCGATGACGGTAAGACGGTCACGTTCCTGTGCCAGTCGCAACATGGTCCTGGCAAAGTTGCCGCCGCGCGCCGCGTAGACCCAACTGGTGCGAAACACAAGGTGTCGCTGGCAGCCCGCTTGAATCAGTTGCTCGCCCTCGAACTTGGTCTGACCGTAGACACTCAGCGGCGCGGGTGTGTCAGTCTCGCACCATGCGCGCTCGCCGCTACCATCAAACACATAGTCGGTGCTGTAGTGAACGAACCAGGCCCCAAGTCGCTGCGCCTCTTGCGCCAGCAATCCGGGCGCCGTCGCATTGAGTGTGCGAACCAGATCGGGTTCGCTCTCGGCTTTGTCCACAGCGGTGTGCGCCGCAGCGTTGACAATGATGTCGGGCTTGACGTCCCGCACGGTGTCGAGCAAGCCAGCGGGATTGCTGAAATTTCCGCAATAGTCGGTGCTGTCATGGTCCAGCGCGACGACCTCACCCAGGGGTGCCAGGCTGCGTTGCAGTTCCCAGCCGACCTGGCCGCCCTTGCCGAACAGAAGAATCTTCATGCGCGCCCAGCGTAGTTGGTTTGCACCCACTCGCGGTAGGCACCACTTTGCACATGCGCCACCCAGTCCGGGTTTTCAAGATACCACTGCACCGTCTTTCGAATGCCGGACTCAAAGGTTTCAGCCGGCTTCCAGCCCAGTTCACGCTCGATCTTGCTGGCATCAATCGCATAGCGCCGGTCGTGGCCCGGGCGGTCCTGCACATAGCTAATCTGTGTCTTGTAGCTGACCCCGTCGCTCCTGGGGCGCAGTTCATCCAGCAAAGCGCACACGGTGTGCACGATTTCGATGTTGGGCTTTTCGTTCCAGCCACCCACGTTATAGATTTCACCCACCTGGCCAGCCGCCAGTACCCGGCGAATGGCGCTGCAGTGGTCCTTGACGTAGAGCCAGTCCCGTACCTGGAGGCCATCACCGTAGACCGGCAACGGCTTGCCCGCCAGCGCATTGACGATCAGCAAGGGGATCAATTTTTCTGGAAAGTGCAGCGGCCCGTAGTTGTTGCTGCAATTGGTGGTCAACACCGGCAGTCCATAAGTGTGGAGCCAGGCACGCACCAGGTGATCACTCGCCGCCTTGCTGGCCGAGTACGGACTGTTGGGCTCGAGCTTGTTGGTCTCGGTGAAAGCGGCATCGGTGGGTGACAGGCTGCCGTACACCTCGTCGGTCGAAACATGCAGGAACCGGAACGCGGCACGATCACTCCCGGGCAAGCCCTGCCAATAGGAACGCACACTTTGCAGCAGGCGCATGGTGCCGACCACGTTGGTCTGGATGAAGTCCTCAGGGCCATGGATGGAACGGTCCACATGACTCTCTGCCGCGAAATTGAGTACAGCGCGCGGCGCGTATTGCGTCAGCAGCTTATCCACCAGGGCCGCATCACCAATATCGCCTTGTACAAAGACGTAACGGGCGTCGCCCTGCAAGCTGGCCAGATTTTCGGGGTTGCCAGCGTAGGTCAGTTTGTCCAGATTGAGCACAGGCTCATCCGTCTGCCCTAGCCAGTCGAGCACAAAGTTGGCACCAATAAAGCCTGCTCCGCCAGTAACCAGAATCATTGTTTCCCCCCGAATGGATCGGCAACCATCACAAAAGCCAAAAAAAGGGCGCTCAAGCGCCCCCGGATTATCGCCGCTGGCGGGCCAAGCTCAGAAGTGAATCCCCCGCATCATCTGCTGCAAAGCAATCGCCTCATGCGACAGCTGCTGCTTGACCGGCTTGTCCCCCGGTTTTGCGCCCTTCGCCGCGCCAGAGTCAGGGAACATACGAAAACTCGTATTCATGGCAATTTGCGCGACGCGCGGCAACAAGGCGTGCAGCAGCTGTCCGGTAATGCCGAGCCGGGTGGCAACACGCACCGGCTTGAAGATACAGGCCTGCGCGATCATGTCGGCCGCCTCTTCCGGAGCCAGCGTTGGCACGTTGTTGTACAGGCCGGTGGGTGCAATCATGGGCGTGCGCACCAAAGGCATGTTGATCGTGGTGAACGAAATGCCCTGGTCGGCAAACTCACTGGAGGCACAGCGCGTCCAGGCATCCAGCGCCGCCTTGGAGGCAACATAGGCGCTGAAGCGCGGGGCGTTGGTCAGGACACCGATCGAGCTGATGTTGACCACATGGCCCTTCCTGCGCGCCACCATGCCTGGCAGGAAACCCATGGTGACACGCAAGCAGCCAAAATAGTTTAGCTGCATGGTGCGTTCATAGTCGTGGAACCGGTCATAGCTCGATTCAATGGCACGCCGGATCGAACGCCCGGCATTGTTGATCAGAAAATCGACGCCGCCGTGCTCTGCAATCAGCTGCTTCACAAAACGGTCGCAGTCCGCCATGTCCGCGATGTCTGCCGGGTAGGCTACAAAGCGGTAGCCTTTGTCCCGGGCTTGCTGGCAGGCCTCCTCCAGTTTGTCCTTGTCACGCCCGCAGATGATGGTCGTGGCGCCTGCTTCGGCAAACTTGTGCGCTGCCGCCAAGCCAATACCCGAGGAGCCGCCGGTAATCAAGACCACCTTACCGCCCACGGTACCACGCAGCGAACGGTCGATGTGCAGGTCCGGATCAAGATGGCGTTCCCAGTAATCCCACAGCCGCCAGGCATAGTCCTTCAGGTTCGGACAGGTGACGCCCGAACCTTTCAGTGCCGCCAGCGCATCGCGACAATCGAAACGCGTTGGGTAGTTGACAAAAGTCAGCATGTCCTGCGGCAAGCCGAGGTCTTTCATGATCGCGTTGCGCACCCGGCGTACCGGTGCCAGCGCCATCAGGCCTTTGCTGACACTGCGCGGAATGAATCCAAGCAGGGCAGCGTTGACAAAGAGATTCATTTTGGGCGCGTGCGCCGCACGGCTGAAGATGTCGAGTACATCGCCAACGCGGTATCCCACGGGGTCGACCAGGTGATAGCACTTCTTGTCAATGTCCGCCTTGTGGCTGATGGCATCGAGCGCGTCCACCACAAAATCGACCGGCACGATATTGATGCGCCCGCCCTCCAGCCCGATTGATGGCAGCCACGGCGGCAGCAGTTGGCGCATGCGCTGGATCAGCTTGAAGAAATAGTAGGGACCATCGATCTTGTCCATTTCTCCCGTGACACTGTCGCCCACTACCATGGCCGGGCGGTAGACTGACCAGGGCACCCTGCATTCGGTGCGCACGATTTTTTCGCTTTCGTGCTTGGTCATGAAATAGGGATGCTCGTAGTTTTCGGCTTCGTCAAACATGTCCTCCCGGAACACGCCCTCGTACAAGCCGGCCGCTGCGATGGAACTCACGTGGTGAAAATGCCCGGCACCAATGAGTTTGGCCAGTTCCACCGTGTTGCGGGTACCCTCCACATTGACCGCGATCTGACTCGCCTCATCGGCACCCAGGTCGTAAACCGCCGCAAGATGGTAGAAGTGATCGATCTGGCCTTTCAGCTTCTTCAGATCGTCAGCAGAGACAGCCAACTTCTTTGCGGTCAGGTCGCCAAACACCGGTACGGCACGCGCAGCACTGGCACTCCAGTACTGGCGCAGCGACGCCACCTTGTCCCGGCTTTCCTTGCGGATCAGAAAGTACACCACCGAGCCCTTGCGCTCCAGCAGTTTCTTGACCAGCCGTTTTCCAATAAATCCGGTGGCACCGGTAACAAAATACTGCATCAAAACCTCCATTCAGATGGCATATTCTTGCCCAGATTCGACTTTCAGACATTCAGCACAAACCCGCGGCCCGGTAGATGGCCCTCTCTAGCAATTTAGGAAGCCCCATCTACACAGTGCCCCAAGCTGCCCTTACAGTAAGCACCAGTGTCCAAATTTAACAACCTGTCTGGAGTTTCCCATGGTCAAAAAACTGCAAAAATCAAGCGCATCGAAGAAGAGTGCCCTGCCACTATCGGGTTCGGTGAAAGACTCCGCACAACAAATCTGGCAGGCTGGCCTGGGCGCCTTCACCAAGGCGCAGGCCGAGGGCTCCAAGGCGATTGAGGCCCTGATCAAGGAAGGTGTCAGCATGCAACGCAAGACACAGTCCGTCGCCGAAGAAAAGATATCAGAAGCCAGCAGCAAGATGTCGAGCATGGCGACCGACATTTCTTCCAAGGCGTCAGGTCAATGGGACAAGCTGGAAAGCATTTTTGAAGATCGCGTTGCCAAGGCCCTCAACAAGCTGGGCGTCCCGTCAGCAAAGGATGTCAATGCCCTGATAGCACGCATCGACGAGTTGAACAAGAGCGTGCAGAAACTGTCAGCCAAGGGCGCAGCCCCGAAGGCGCCAGCGAAAAGGACCGTCAAGGTCGCTGTCAAACCAGTACTCAAGAAAGCTGCAAAGCCCGCTGCAAAACGAGCAGCTCCCACGGTCTGATCGCAACGCCGATCGTGAGCTGATTCAAGGCGCTGACAGTGCCCGGTACGCCAAGTACCTTGATCGACATAAAGGGCGTCTGTGCGCCCTTTATGCATTGTGCCAACAGGCATTGCTGCATCGCAGCAACCATTAAAGACGTTCAGGCCTACACTTTGTTCTCATGAAGCGCAAACCATCACAAGCCCCAAGAATCGCACTGGCATTGTCAGGTGGCGGGCCCTTGGGCGCCATTTACGAAATTGGTGCACTGTGTGCTTTGGAAGAGTCCCTTAACGGAATTGACTTCACCAAGCTGCAACACTACGTCGGAGTTTCGGCCGGCGGTTTTATCGCCGCTGGCTTGGCCAACCGCATTACGCCGCGGGAACTTTGTGCGTTGTTCATAGAAAACGACAACCCGCTGGCAGAGACCTTCGACCCTTCCTTGCTGATGATGCCGGCCTACGGAGAATTTGCGCGTCGCGGCATCATGTTGCCAGCGCTGCTGGTGTCTGCCTTGTGGCAGCTCACCGCCGGGCGCAAGCCCTTTACTCAGGCGCTGCAAAAACTCGGACCCAGCTTGCCGGCTGGCATTTTTTCCAGCGAGCAGATGCAACTGCAGCTGGAACGTCTTTTTTCACAAACAGGCCGCAGCAACGATTTCCGCAAGCTCAAGACCCAGCTGACCTTGGTGGCGACGAACCTGGACAGTGGCGAGGCCGCGCCTTTTGGTCGGCCCGGCTGGGACCACATCCCGATTTCCAAAGCGGTGCAGGCCAGCGCCGCTTTGCCCGGCCTGTTTCCGCCAGTCGAAATTGATGACAATTACTACGTGGACGGCGCCCTGAAAAAGACCATGCACGCATCGGTCGCTCTGGAGCAGGGAATCGATCTGATGCTGTGCCTGAACCCTCTGGTTCCGTTTGACGCCACAGCGCCCCAGGTTGCCAAAGTCATGCGGCGCGGCCTGTCAGCCGAAAAGCACCACATACCGCGCATTGTGGACGGCGGCCTGCCGGCCGTGCTGAGCCAGACTTTCCGCTCGCTGATTCACTCCCGCATGGTGCTGGGCATGAGGCAGTACGAACACGCCTATCCGGACACCGACATCATCCTGATCGAACCCGATCATCGGGATCCCGAACTCTATCTGGCCAACACCTTCAGCTACTCGCAGCGGCGCCGCCTGGCAGAGCACGCTTACCAGCAAACCCGCCAACTGCTACGTTCGCGCAAGACGGGTTTGTCGGCCAAACTGTGGCGCCACGGCATCAGTCTGCACCATGAAGCGCTGGACGACCCGAAGAGACATTTGAGCGCCCCGCTACCAGCCTCCACCCACGTTGGGCGAGCCATCAGCAAGCTCCAGGAAATCATGGACGACCTCGGTCACGCCGTACTGCCTGCGACGCACGGGAGAGCGCCTTTATGGTGAAGAAGGCACCCCGGCGCACTGCCGAGCGCATTCTGGAAGTAACACTCGAACTGTTCAATCGCTTTGGCGAGCCCAACGTTTCCACCACCCTGATCTCGGCCGAGCTGGGCATCAGCCCGGGCAACCTCTACTACCACTATCCGGCCAAAGAAGAACTGATCAACTCCCTGTTTGATCGCTACGAGCACGGCCTCAACGAGTTGCTCAACGCCAGCGACGGCGTGCGCGACGTGGAGGATGCATGGTTCTTCATGCACACGCTGTTTGAGTTGATCTGGCAATATCGTTTCCTGTACCGGGATTTGAACGACCTGCTGAGCAAGAACCGGCGCCTTGAGACGCACTTCCAGTCCGTTCTGAAAAACAAGACCCGCGCCGTCAGGACCATACTCGACAGCATGAGCCGCTCTGGCGCCATTGCCATTGACTCTCGGGAAATAGAGGCCACAGCCACCAGCATGGTGGTGGTTTTGACCTACTGGCTGAGTTTTGAATATGTGCGCGATCCGCGCCGTGCGCTGGAAACCGAAAACGCACAAGCGGCCCTGCTGCGCGGCGCACAACACGTGCTGAACCTGCTGGTACCGTATCTGGAACAAAGCCAGCGCACCCATTTGCTCAAACTCGCAGGCGCCTACAATAATGAAAACAATTAGCAGAATAGGCACCGGAGACACGCATGGCCAACTGGACTGCCTTCCCCTATGCAGGCGAATACGTCTTTGACGCGGCAAGCGTCAAGAAGTACTGGTCACGCCTGCACGCCGGTGATGCAGAACCCCTTCCGACTGATGCGCAGGTGCTACAGGCTTGGGCGCTGTTTCACAGCGGTGAATTCAGGAAAGCCATGGACCTCGGTCTCAAGATCGGTGGCGCCGGTCTCGCCGTAGCCAACAAGTCGGCCTGCGTTTACGCCACCTATCTGGAAAAGCAGGAAAAGACCCGGCTTGACCTGTACCAGGAAGTGGCGCAGCGTGCAGCTGCGCAGGTCCAAGAAGATCCGCAGGACGTCAGCGCTCTGTACTGGCATGCCTATGCACTGGGTCGCTACAGTCAGGGTATCAGCGTAGCCAAAGCTCTGGCGCAGGGTCTCGGCAGCAAGGTCAAAGGTTCCCTGGAAAACGTCATACGCTTGCAGCCAAAACACGCTGATGCCCATATTGCCTTGGGTGCCTTTCATGCCGAGGTCATCGACAAGGTGGGCTCACTCATTGGGGGCATGACTTATGGTGCAAAGAAAGATACCGGACTGGCCCTGTTGCAGCAGGCGCTCAAGCTCAACCTTGAATCGGCCATTGGCATGATCGAATACGCCAATGCCATATTGATGCTCGAAGGCGACCGAATGATGAAAGAGGCGACCCGCCTGTACCAGCTAGCAGCCACCGCCAAACCGCTTGACGCGATGGAGCGGCTTGATATCGAAATGGCAAAAGGAGAGCTGGAGGATTGAGCCTCAGTCGCTCCAGGGCAACATCAAGGTCACCATCGCGAGTTTGGCAAATTCCGGCTCAAACTGGTCGATGATTTTTTGCGGGTCAGGACACAGCGTCGAATCGCTGATCACGCCAAACTGCACACCGCCGCCATAACTGAGTATCGAGACGCCCAGACCCACCGTACCTGACTGGGGTACCCAGAACAGGCTTTGCTCAAGGGTCGAACCGCAGAATTTGAGTTTCTCGCGTGGTCCCGGCACATTCGTCATGACCGCCGTGGTCTTCTTGGAAAACAGGCTCAGCATCGCGTCCTGTGCCGGCTTGATCAGCAGGCCCGCCACCGACAGCAAACCGAAAGCCATCAGGGGCTGCATGCTGCCCTTGAGCTGACTCATGCGGCGGCGCACTTCGTACACACGCTCCACCGGATTTTCGATACCAATGGGCAAGACGACAGGTGCCAGACCAAACCGGTTGCCCAATTTGTAGGCTTCCTCCAGAGGACGCAGATTCACCGGCACCATGGCCCGGATTTCCTTGCCGGCAACTTCGTCGCCAAAGGACTTCAGGTACTCGGCAATGGCGCCCGCCACGCAACTGAGCAGGATGTCGTTGATGGAACAGTTCAATGCCCGCCCCACGGCTTTTACTTCCTCCAGCGGAATCGGCTCACACCAGGCAACCCGTTTGGTCTGCCCCGGCACGCCCTTCAGGCGTGTCGGCGAGTCATCCGGCATCAACGCCAGCGCGGCACCATCGCGCAGCACCTGGTACACCATTTTTGCCAATTCAACCGAGCCCGCGACTCCCTTTTCCATGCCCTTTTGTGGGCCCATCATCATCCCCACCGCGTTGACCGCCCCATCGCCGGCGGCCCCCAGCGCTTTCACGGCCACATCCGTCAAGGGTTTGATGAAGGTATCCATCAACCAGTCCTCAGCGCCTTCAACCCCGGTATGAGGCAAGGCCTTGCTGCGGCGCTGCGGCGGCATGGCCCCGCCATCCACCAGCGACTGGGTCACAGAAATCAGCGCAATGCCGTCAGCAATGCAATGGTGAATGCGCACCAACAAGGCAGAGCCGCCCTGGTAGTGCTCGACCAGGTGAAACTGCCACAGGGGATGCTTCATGTCCAGCGGCTGCACTGCGAGTTCAGCCAGGCGCTCCTGCAAGGCCAGTTGCTCACGCCCCTTGGACCTGGCGCCGAGCTTCTCGATGACTACGTGCCGTTTGATATCGAAATCATGATCCTTGACCCAGGTGGCGCCGGCAGCGTCCTGCTGCACGCGTTGGCCGAAACGCGGGTACTTGAGCAGGCGCTCCTCAATTCGCTCACAGACTGCCTTGTAACTGACACCAGGCTGCAGAATCCAGACCCCGACAATCATCATCAAATTGCTCGCCGAGTCCATACGCAACCAGGCGGTGTCGACCTTGCTCATGCGCTCACCTGTCAGGCCCAAAGTACCGCCAACCGCATCAGAAACATTTTTCTGGACCACACGGGCTGCCCGGCGCACCGTCTTTTGTGCCATTTTTGCCGCAGGAAGCACGGCGCCAGTCACCGGCTGGGTGAGGCTGCTGGCTTTGATTCGAGTAACCATCAAGGACTCCAGATTCGAGAAAACAATGACAAAGGACCGACTCTTCGGGAATGCCCCCTATTTTGTGGCCAAAACCGAAAGTAAGATACTGCGCAAATACCCCAAGTGTGCTGGGTATTTGACTGATCCGGAGAAACCATGTCTGACCTGCAAACAAAATTCGAAGCCGCCGTCGCCAATTCAAAGAAACTGACGGAGCGTCCTGACAACGCCACGCTGCTCAAGATCTACGCCTTGTACAAGCAGGCCAGTACTGGCGACAATACCGAAAAGAAACCGGGTTTTGGTGACATGGTGGGACGCGCCAAGTGGGACGCCTGGAACGGCTTCAAGGGCACCAGCGCCAACGATGCCATGCAACAGTACATCGACCTGATTGAAGCCCTGAGTTGACCGCCCGGCCTGGCAGCGGCTACTTCTTCCTGATCCGTTCTGGTTTTGCGGCAGGCGCGTGAGGCAGCATGTCATCCAGCATTTTCACGATTTCGCTCTCAATCCTGCCCTTGAAGGCGCCAACCAGAAAACCGAGTCGCGCTGTGAGCTCGAATCGGTCCTTGGTGACCGCCAGCGTGCCGTCGACGCCGGCTCGTGTAAAGCAGACCTCGTCAGCACTCTTGCCCTCTTCGTAAGTGCAACTCATACCAAAATCGTTTTCGACCTGTTCGGCCCAACGGAAGGCGAGTTTTCGCGCGGCCGGCAGACCCAGGGTGTGATGGCGCAAGATGTGCAGATCAGCCACTTGACTACTCCTATGCTCTACAAATTCAAATCCAAAGGGACGGGCGACCTCATCATGCTGCAGCCCAACGGACGGCGCATGCTGGAGATCATCGGCAAAATCAGCGCCGGCGACAGTGACGATGCCGCCGGCAAGGGCATCATCCTGCCAGAACAAATGCCGGCGGCGCTGGCAGCGCTGGCATCAGCGGTGGCCCAGGAAGCCGCCGACAGGAAGGCCGCCCTATCACAGGCCCTGGAGCGCAATGAAGATCCACCCCGCTTTGAGGCCATCTCGCTGCGCCAGCGCGCCCTGCCCCTGGTGGAAATGCTGCAGCGCTGCGAAAAAGCGGGCCACGCCATAGTCTGGGGTGTTTGAACGAGTTGCCGAACCTAATCAACCCTGGCCCCGGAAGCCTTGACCACCGGCGCCCATTTCTTGATTTCAGCGTCTATCAGGGCCGCAAATTCCTGCGGTGTGTTGCCACTGGGAATGGCCCCCTGAGCCAGCAACTTTTCCTTGATGCTGGGCAAATTGAGCGCCTTGGCCGTTTCCTGCTGAATTCTCAACACAATGTCGGACGGCGTGCCTGCCGGCGCCAACAAACCAAACCAGCTGGTTGCCTCAAAGCCCTTCAGTTTGCCGGCCTCCTCGATGGTCGGCACGTCCGGCAAGGCAGCGGAGCGCTGCGAACTGGTGACTGCAAACGCCTTCAGCTTGCCAGCCTTGATCAGCGCCATGGCAGATGGCAGGTTATCGAACATCACATCGACAGTACCCGACACCAAGCCCATCAGGGCCGGGCCGGAACCGGTATAGGGAATGTGGGTCATGAAGATGCCGGTCTTCGATTTGAACAATTCACCGGCGAGGTGAATCGACGTGCCATTGCCGCTGGACGCCATATTCAACTGTCCGGGATGGGTCTTGGCGTACTGAATAAAGTCCATCACATTGTTGATGCCCATGGCTTTGGCTTTTTCGGTGTTCATCACCATCACATTGGGCACGCCGGCCACCAGTGTGATGGGCGCGAAGTCCTTCTGCGGATCGTAGGGAAGGCGGGCGTAAAGCGACTTGTTGATCCCATGCGTGCCAACAGTGCCCATCAGCAGGGTGTAGCCGTCGGGGGTCGCCTTGGCCACCTGATCCGCCCCAAGGTTACCGCCAGCGCCGCCGCGATTGTCAACAATGAAGGATTGTCCGAAGACCTTGGACAACTCCGGAGCCACTGCGCGCGCCAGGATGTCGGTCGTACCGCCGGGCGCAAAGGGCACCACGATTCTGACTGGCTTGCTCGGCCAGGCAGTTTGTGCTGTCACCTGACCGGCAATGCAGACCATGGCCACGCCGACCACTGCGGCAAGCCAGCGGCGGAGAAAATTAACAACACCTGACCTCATTGAAATCTCCTTGTGTTTTGATCCAGACCGGACCTGATTCAATCCACCCGTATTAAACAACGGGTTTGCCTATCAGGACTGTGGCGCGCAAAGCTTGCAGGTTCAAAACCCGCAAGCCTCCGTACTCAACTCGAATCGACCCCTGTTCGGCCAAAGTGGTCAGCGCTTCATTGACGCGCTGACGCGAGAGACCCACCAGATAGGCCAGCTCTTGCTGGGTAATGCGCAAGACCTCGCCCACACCTGGGTAGAGGACCGGATTGAAGAGAGCGGCCAGACTGCGCGCGACCCGAATGTCGGGGTTGTTCATCCGGTCGATCTCACGGGCGGCAATGAATTGGCCGAGCCGCTCATTGAGCTGGTTCATGATGAACCGGTTGAAACCGATGGAGTGGTCCAACAACCAATGAAATGTGTCCACATGCAAGCCGGCCACCCGACTCCTTCGAAGTGCCTGAATGTTGTACCGGTAGCTTTCACGCTTCAGTGCGGTACCCTCGCCAAACCAGCCCCCAGGCGGCATGCCAATGAACGTCATGGTCTTGCCTTCGGCGTTATCACTGCTCATCTTCAGCAAGCCGTCAATCACACCAAACCAATACGTCACAGGGCGACCGGTTCGACACACGTAATCACCCGCGCTGGCATCAGTGATCTTGAGGTCGTCCACGGCACGCTCGCGCTCGGCAGAGGTCAGCAGATGAATCCAGGGAATGGCATCCAGTTCCAAAGCCGTCAGGGGACGTCTGCGCTGATGCAGGGATTTGTCGTAGTTCATTGCTGCCTGGTTCTCCTTCGGTGGGTAGCCCAAAAGTGCAGGGAAAACACCTACCCAGAAAAGTACGGATTGTCGTCCAAACGACAACCTGACGTCAAACGAGTGACTATTATTCCCCCATTCGAATAGCAAGGCACCGGGATGCAGACCACATTTCCTCAACTTCTTCTAGATCACGCAGCGCAGCGACCAACAGAGCCTGCCATGCGCGAAAAAGAATATGGCATTTGGCAGGCCCTGACTTGGGCCGATCTGGCAACGCTGGTCGCCCAACTGGCTTGCGGCCTGCATCTGGCCGGCCTGCGTCGCAATGAGCACATGATCGTGATCGGAGCCAACCGACCCCGCCTGTACGCCACCATGCTGGCCGTTCAAGCGATCGGCGCCGTCCCGATTCCCCTTTACCAGGATGCCGCAGCACCAGAGTGCGTTTTCCCCATCAACAACGCAGAGGTACGTTTTGCCTTTGCCGAAGATCAGGAGCAGGTCGACAAGCTGCTCGAAATTCGCGATGAATGCCCGCAACTGAGCAACATCTATTTTGACGATCCACGCGGTCTGCGCAACTATGACGAGCCCGGTCTGGCTTCGCTGGATGACCTGCTGGCCGCTGGCAAGGCCTTTGCCGCGCAGAATGTCGGCTTCCTGCAGGCAGAAATTGATCAGACCAAGCCCACGGATGTGGCCGCCATGTTCTTCACCTCAGGCACAACAGGCAACCCAAAGGGGGTGGTGCACACCCACGATTCCTTGCTGAACCGGGCACGCGCCGGTGCCGATTTCGACAAGTTGACCCATTCCGAAGATGTACTGGCCTATCTGCCGCCGGCCTGGATCGGGCAAAACATCTTCAGCTATGCCCAATGGCTTTCCTGCGGCTATGTCGTGAATTGCCCCGAGTCCGCCGCGACCGTGACGATCGATCTGAAAGAAGTGGGACCCACCTATTATTTCGCGCCACCCCGGGTCTTTGAAGGCCTGCTCACCAGTGTCATGATCCGGATGGAAGATGCCAGCGCACTGAAACGCCGCATGTTTCACTACTTCATGGGCGTCGCGCAGCGGGTCGGTCCGACGCGCATGGACGGCAAGCCGATCGGCTTTGCCAACTCGATTCTGTACGCGCTGGGCAATGCGCTGGTCTATGGGCCTTTGCGCAACAACCTGGGCATGAGCCGGGTGCGGGTTGCCTACACCGCAGGCGAAGCCATCGGTCCGGACCTGTTCAGCTTCTACCGCTCTATCGGCATCAACCTCAAACAGCTCTATGGCTCCACCGAAACCGCCGTCTTTGTCTGCCTGCAGCCGGACAACGAAGCGCGCGCCGACACCGTTGGCGTGCCCTGTGCCGGTGTTGAAATCAAGGTCGCCGAGAACGGAGAGATTCTGGTCAAGTCACCCGGTTTGCTCAAGGAATACTTCAAGAACCCGGCGGCGACCGCCGAAGTGTTGACTGCCGATGGCTGGTACCACACCAGTGACGCCGGCTTCCTCGACGCCCACGGCCACTTGAAGATCATCGACCGCGTGAAAGATGTGGGACGCATCAAGGGCGGCGCCAACGACGGCGCCATGTTTGCGCCCAAGTATGTCGAGAACAAACTCAAGTTCTTTCCCCATATCAAGGAAGTCGTGGCCTATGGCGATGGCCGCGAGAAGGTCTGTGTCATGATCAACATTGATTTTGACGCTGTCGGCAACTGGGCCGAACGCCGCAATCTGCCCTATGCCGGGTATACCGATCTGGCGCAAAAGCCCGAGGTCTACCAGTTGATCAAGGAATGCGTTGAAAAGGTCAACGCCGATCTCAGCGTGGACACGCTGCTCGCTGGTTCACAAGTCAGCCGTTTTCTGGTGCTGCACAAGGAACTTGATGCTGACGATGGTGAGCTCACCCGCACCAACAAGGTGCGCCGCGGCTTCATTGCGGAAAAATACGACGTCTTGATCGATGCCCTGTACGGCGGCAAGACCACGCAGTTCATCGAAACCCAGGTCAAGTTCGAAGACGGTCGCACTGGCAGCGTCAGTGCGACGCTGCGAATCGACGACAGCAAGACCTTTGCACCGGTCAAAGCGGCTGCCTGAACAACAGACTGAGAATCATGGCAACAAAACAAATCGGCGACGTCATTCTGGACGTCAACAACATCTCTCTGAGCTTCGGTGGCGTCAAGGCCTTGACCGACATTTCGTTCAATGTTCGTGAGCACGAAGTCCGGGCCATCATCGGGCCCAATGGCGCCGGCAAGAGTTCCATGCTCAACTGCATCAACGGTGTCTACACGCCGCAGCAGGGTTCCATCACCTTTCGTGGCAAGGCTTTTAGCCACATGGACAGCCACCAGGTCGCCGTGATGGGGATCGGGCGCACCTTCCAGAACCTCGCGCTGTTCAAGGGCATGAGCGTGATTGACAACATCATGACCGGGCGCAATTTGAAGATCAAGAGCAATCTTCTGTGGCAGGCGCTGCGGATTGGGCCGGCCCAGCGCGAAGAAGAGATGCACCGTGAAAAGGTCGAGCTGATCATCGATTTTCTGGAAATTCAGGCGCATCGCAAGACGCCCGTCGGTCAGTTGCCCTACGGTCTGCAAAAGCGCGTTGACCTGGGACGCGCCCTGGCCATGGAGCCGCAGGTCTTGCTGCTCGATGAGCCGATGGCGGGGATGAACGTCGAGGAAAAGCAGGACATGTGCCGCTTTGTGCTCGATGTGAACGAGGAGTTCGGTACCACCGTGGTCCTGATCGAGCACGACATGGGCGTCGTAATGGACATTTCGGATCGGGTCGTGGTGCTGGACTACGGCAAAAAGATTGGTGACGGCACGCCTGACGAAGTACGCAATAACGAAGAAGTGATCAGTGCCTATCTGGGCACCGGTCACTAAGGACAAAAAAATGGCATTCTTTCTTGAATCACTGCTGGGTGGCCTGATGGCCGGCATGCTTTATTCGCTGGTTGCGCTGGGCTTTGTGCTGATCTACAAGGCGTCTGGCGTATTCAACTTTGCGCAGGGCGCGATGGTGCTGTTTGCGGCCCTGGCGATGGCGCGCTTTGCCGAGTGGATTCCACTCTGGACCGGAATGACCAATCCGATTGCCGCCAATCTGGCTGCTTTTGTCATCGCAGGCATCATCATGTTTGCCGTGGCCTGGCTGATCGAGCGACTGGCACTGCGCCATCTGGTCAATCAGGAAGGCACCACGCTGTTGATGGCCACCTTGGGCATCAGCTATTTTCTTGATGGCCTTGGACAAACCATTTTCGGTAGCGACATCTACAAGATCGACGTCGGCATGCCCAAAGAGCCCATCATGGCGTTCGAAACATTGTTTGACGGCGGCATCCTGATCAACAAGGAAGACCTTTATGCGGCACTGATCGCGGCTGTGCTGGTAACGCTGCTCAGCGTCTTCTTCCAGAAGACGGCGACCGGTCGCGCGCTGCGCGCAGTGGCTGACGATCATCAGGCCGCACAAAGCATCGGCATTCCCTTGAACCGGATCTGGGTCATCGTCTGGTGCGTCGCGGGCGTGGTCGCCCTGGTCGCCGGCATGATCTGGGGCAGCAAGCTGGGAGTGCAATTTTCACTCACGACGGTGGCGCTGCGCGCGCTGCCGGTGGTGATTCTGGGTGGCCTGACTTCGGTGCCGGGCGCCATCATTGGCGGCCTCATCATCGGCGTCGGCGAAAAGTTGTCCGAAATATTTTTGGGACCTTATGTGGGCGGCGGTATCGAAATCTGGTTTGCCTATGTGCTGGCCCTGCTGTTCCTGCTGTTCAGGCCACAAGGCCTGTTCGGCGAGAAGATCATTGACCGCGTCTGACCGCCAGGAAGAAAAGAAACACCATGTTTTACAGAGAAAACGGTCAATTCAAGACCAGCTACCGTACCGATCAGCAGATCTTTCCGATCACGCAGGATCGCTGGGCCATCCTGCTGATCATCGCCGCCGCCTTCATCGTCGTGCCCATGCTGAGCAGCGGCTACATGTTCCGGGCTATTTTCATCCCGTTTCTGATCATGTCGCTGGCTGCCCTGGGCGTCAATATTCTGGTCGGTTACTGCGGACAGATTTCACTCGGATCGGGCGCCTTCATGGCCGTCGGAGCCTACGCTGCCTTCAACTTTTTTGTCCGAGTACCGGGTATGCCGCTGCTTGTCGCCCTTGTCCTGGGTGGTCTGTGCGCCAGCGCTTTTGGCATCCTGTTCGGCCTGCCCAGTTTGCGGGTTAAGGGCTTGTACCTGGCGGTAGCCACGCTGGCGGCCCAGTTCTTCAGCGACTGGATGTTTCTTCGCATCAAGTGGTTCACCAATGACGCGCCGTCCGGTTCGGTCTCGGTCTCGGGCCTGCAGGTTCTGGGTATGCCAATTGAAAGCCCCACCTCCAAGTACCTGTTGTGCCTGACCATTCTGGTGGTACTGGCGCTGCTGGCGAAGAACCTGGTGCGCTCGGCCATCGGGCGCGAGTGGATGGCCATTCGCGACATGGACGTGGCCGCCGCCGTGATCGGCATCCGCCCGATGTACGCCAAGCTCAGTGCTTTTGCTGTCAGTTCCTTCATCATTGGCGTCGCCGGTGCCCTGTGGGGCTTTATCTATCTCGGCGCCTGGGAGCCAGCGGCCTTCTCGGTAGACCTCTCGTTCAAGCTGCTGTTCATGGTGATTATTGGCGGCATGGGCTCCATCATGGGCGCCTTCTTTGGCGCCGGCTTCATCGTGATCCTGCCGATTGTCCTGAACCAGTTCCTGCCTTTGCTCGGCGACCTGGTTGGCGTCCAGATTTCGACCGCCGGTATCTCACACGCTGAACTCATCATCTTTGGCGCCCTGATCGTCTGGTTCCTGATTGTGGAGCCGCATGGCCTGGCCAAACTCTGGAGCGTCGGCAAGCAAAAGCTGCGCCTGTGGCCATTCCCTCATTGACGCAATCCGTTCAATACGTTTTCCCGTTCGTTAACCACGGCATGCAAGTGCCAGTACTTTAGGAGACTTCCATGAAAATCAAAAATATCGTCTTGGCCAGCATCCTCGTCGCCGCCAGCGCCGGGACCTTTGCGCAACCCAAGGAGCAGTTCTTCCCCGCACTGCCCTATCGCACTGGTGCCTACGCGCCCAACGGTGTGCCGTGGGCCAATGGCTATGCCGACTACCTCAAACTGGTCAATGCCCGCGGCGGCATCAACGGCGTGAAGATCAGCTACGAAGAGTGCGAAACTGCTTACGACACGGCGCGTGGCGTCGAATGCTATGAACGCCTGAAGGGCAAGAATGGCGGTGCCACGGTGTTCCAGCCGCTCTCCACAGGAATTACCTTTGCGCTGACCGAGAAAGCTCCCGGCGACAAGATCCCTCTGATCACTGCTGGCTACGGCCGCAGCGAAAGCCAGGATGGCAACGTGTTCAAGTGGAACTTCCCGCTGGTTGGCACTTATTGGCTGGCGGCCGACGTTCTGGTGCAGACCTTGGGCAAAAAAGAAGGTGGTCTTGACAAGCTCAAGGGCAAGAAAATCGCGCTCGTCTACCACGACAGTCCCTACGGCAAGGAGCCGATTGCCCTGTTGCAAGAACGCGCGGCCATCCATGGTTTCAACCTGCAACTGCTTCCGGTCACGGCACCAGGCGTTGACCAGAAAGCCACCTGGTTGCAAATTCGCCAGTCCAAGCCTGACTACGTTCTGTTGTGGGGTTGGGGCGTCATGAATTCCACCTCACTGAAGGAAGCGCAAGCGACCGGCTACCCGCGTGAAAAAATGTACGGTGGTTGGTGGTCGGGCGCCGAACCTGATGTCAAAGATGTGGGCGAAGGCGCCAAGGGCTACAACGCTGTCACCTTCCAGCACGGCGCACATCCGGAATCCAAAGTCGCACAGGACATTCTGAAAGAGGTTCACGGTAAAGGCCAGGGAACCGGTCCGAAGGAAGAAGTCGGCTCCGTGCTCTATATGCGCGGCGCCCTGAGCGCAATGCTCGGCGTTGAAGGCGTGAAACGCGCGCAGGAGCGCTTCGGCAAAGGCAAGTGGGTCAGCGGCGAGCAGGCACGCTGGGGCCTTGAGAATTTGGCCCTTGACCAAAAGAAGCTTGACGCTTTGGGCTTTGCTGGCGTGATGCGTCCGGTCAGCACCTCCTGTGTTGATCACATGGGCGCCAACTGGGCCCGCATCCACACCTGGGATGGCAAGAAATGGAACTTCACCTCCGACTGGATGCAGGCTGATGAGCAAATCCTGAAGCCGTTAGTCAAATCGACAGCTGCCAAATACGGTGCAGACAAGAAGTTGGAAACCCGCACTGTGGCGGATTGCCAGTCCTGATCGATTTGTCATCCTGGCCCTCTGGGATGTCATGCCGGACCTGATCCGGCATCCATGGTGCGGGTGCAGTGGCACCTGCCTGGATTGCGGATCAAGTCCGCAATGACAAAGGGGCGGCTGGGGTGACAGCCCAACCCGAAGCACTGCGCGCAGTGCTTCCGATTGGTAAAAGGTAAAACGCTATGGAACCCACAAACATCGTTCTCAACGTCAATGGCATCGAAGTCATTTACAACCACGTGATCCTGGTGCTCAAAGGTGTCTCGCTCAACGTGCCCGAGGGCAAGATCGTGGCTATCCTGGGCGGCAATGGCGCAGGAAAGACGACAACTCTGCGCGCAGTTTCCAACCTGCTGCAAGGCGAGCGCGGTGAAGTCACCAAAGGTTCCATTGAATTGCGTGGCGAGCGCATTGAAAACCTCTCTCCCTCGCAACTGGTGCAACGCGGCGTGGTGCAGGTAATGGAAGGGCGCCACTGCTTTGCCCACCTCACGATCGAGGAAAACCTGCTCACGGGCGGCTACACGCGCAAGAGCAAGGCCGAAGTGGCCGGCAATCTGGAAAAGGTCTACACCTATTTTCCACGCCTCAAGTTGCGACGTACCAGTCAGGCCGCCTACACATCGGGTGGCGAGCAGCAAATGTGTGCGATTGGACGCGCATTGATGGCCAACCCCACAATGGTGCTGCTTGACGAGCCATCGATGGGTCTGGCCCCACAAATCGTGCAGGAAGTATTCGAGATCGTGAGAGACCTGAACCGCAAGGAGAAGGTCACTTTTCTGCTGGCTGAGCAGAACACCAACATGGCCCTGAAGTACGCTGATTACGGCTACATCATGGAGTCGGGCCGCGTCGTGATGGATGGTATGGCCAGTGACCTCGCCAACAACGAAGACGTCAAGGAGTTCTACCTGGGTGTTGGCGGCGGCGAGCGCAAGAGCTTCAAGGATGTGAAAAGTTACAAACGGCGCAAGCGCTGGCTGGCTTGAGCAGGTTGATCCAACGCACTGGCGCCGTGGTGACCAGCGCCAAAAAGGGAAAAGAATTATGTCTGAACATTATGATGCGCTGGAAACGCGTGACAGTGCTGCGCGCGAAGCCGCCCTGCTGGCTGCCCTGCCGCTCCAGGTAGCGCATGCCAAGAAATCATCGGCAACACTCGCGCAAATTCTCAAAGATGTGAATCCGGCCCAGGTCACGAGTCGGCAGGCACTGGCGGAGTTGCCCGTGATTCGCAAGCATGAACTGCTGGAACGCCAGCAAGCCAGCCGGGCTGTTGCCGATGGTGATGTGTTCGGCGGTTTCAGCACGGTGGGCTACGGCAAGCGCATGCCGCGGATTTTTGCCAGCCCCGGCCCGATTTATGAACCCGAAGGTGCAGCCAGGGACTATTGGCGTATGGCGCGCGCCATCTTTGCAGCGGGCTTTCGTCCCGGTGAACTGATTCACAACTGCTTCAGCTACCACTTTGTTCCCGCCGGGTCGATGATGGAGTCCGGTGCCCATGCGCTGGGCTGCACCGTGTTTGCCGGCGGCACCGGCCAGACGGAGCAGCAAGTTCAGGCGATGGCGCAACTGCGACCAGCCGGCTACATCGGCACACCCAGTTTCCTGAAAATCATTCTGGACAAGGCCGCCGAGATGGGTGTGCGTCTGCCCAGTCTGACCAAGGCCATGTTTGGCGGTGAAGCCTTTCCGCCTTCCCTGCGTGACTGGTTTGCGGAGCGCGGCGTTGCTGGTTATCAGTGCTATGCCACCGCCGACCTGGGTTCGATTGCCTACGAGACCGGCGCACGCGAAGGCCTCGTGCTCGACGAGGAAGTGATTCTTGAGATCGTTCGCCCTGGCACCGGTGACCCGGTCGCACCCGGTGAAGTCGGCGAAGTGGTGGTGACCACGCTTAACCCGGACTACCCCCTGATCCGTTTTGGCACCGGGGATTTGTCGGCGGTGCTGGCTGGTCCCTGTCCTAGCGGACGCACCAACACCCGCATCAAAGGCTGGATGGGGCGTGCGGATCAGACCACCAAGATCCGTGGCATGTTCGTGCACCCGGGACAGGTTGCCGACATCGTCAAACGCTTCCCCGAAGTGGCGCGCGCCCGTCTGGTGGTAACCGGCGAGATGGCCAATGACGCGATGACACTGAAGGTTGAGACGGCCTGCGGTGGGCCGGACGCACTGGCCGCGAAAATTGGTGAGGCGATTCGCGACGTCACCAAACTCCGCGGCGTGGTCGAATTCCTGTTGCCCGGAAGCCTGCCCAATGATGGCAAGGTGATTGAGGACGCGCGCAGTTACAGTTGAATCAGGGAACCAGCGAAAAGACGGATGCCGGAACCGAAACGCCACGAATGAGCAGGCGGTTGCGCGCAACGCACTCAAGCATCGCGCCGGCTTTCCGCGCCACCCCTTCGCTGGGATGATTGCCGGCAGCAACGACGATTTCAACACGACGAAGTGCCAGTGTCTCGAATGCGTATTGGGAGAGTAGCCTGACGCAGCGCGAGGCAATCTGCTGGCGCTGCATCGATGACCTGACCCAGTAGCCAAGATTGCATATGGCGTGCTGTCTGTTGATCTGGTTCAGCCCGGCACCACCCAGGAACTCTGAGCCATCTTCTGAAAAGATGCCGAACTCATACGCGATCTGTGCTTCAAGCCCCTGTTTGCAAACAGCAAACCATTCCAATGCATCCTTGTTGGTGTACTCCGCATGGCACCATGGCATCCACTCGCCGACACTCTGCGCAGACTCACGAACCACCGACGTGAAAGCGGTGGCATCCCCGTCTTCGAACGGACGCAGCAGCAAGCCCTCGGCAGTGATTGTTGTCACAACGGTGTACTCGAATGTCGATATGAATCAGCGTCTGTGATCAACCGCGTGTGCAAAACAATTGCATATGGATCGGCAAAAAGTGTGGACTTTTCAAAACGAGAAAACCCGCGCAAACCTAATATTTACGCGGGTTTCAAGATGGTGGTGGAGTTCGGCACACTTCCCAACCAACCATTGAAACGGGCGCGTGCATCGAATCGTTGCCAATAGCTGTCGCTCTAATGCGGGGTGGTTTTCAGCAACCCGCAGATTTACCACCACACCCTCGATGAAATTCTCGGTCCTTCTACTTGCTATTCTGGCCTTTCTACGCCTGAATGCAAGTCCGATTTTTGTGTGGAGAAAGCAATGTCCAAATTGAACCTAACCGAACGAGAGCTTGCTGAAATGTGGAACGTCAGTCCCAAGACGTTACAGCGCTGGCGCAGCGAAGGTCGCGGTCCCCGTTTTCTGAAATTGTCCAAGAGGGTTGTTTACCCATTGGAGCAGATCAAAACGTTCGAGTCCAAGGCCCTGTATGCGTCAACGTCGGAAAGAGCCAGTTAAGTCTCCTCGCCTTCTGTTCTTTTCTGGTCGCCGCCTGGTCCTTCAGCTCCAATGTCTCTTGCTTCACGAGGTGACTTTTAGGCTGGCGCCAACTCCAGTTTGATGCGACGGCCAAGTGCCGCTGCTGCACCAGCCAACGTCGCCAATGTCAGACTGGTGTCGTTTTCATCAAGCAAGCGATTGAGCGAAGCGCGGCTGGTGTGCATTTTTTTCGCCATCGCGGTTTTTGTGATCTTCTGAGCAGACATTTCCTGCTCTATCTGCCAGGCAATAACCCGCTTTACTGCCACAGCAGTAACCTCTTCGAGCATGCCCTCTTCAGCGAGGAAGTCATCGAAATCGCTTCCAACGTTTTGCTTTTTCATTTGTGCCTCTTCAACAGTTTGAGCCGTTCCTTCGCCAAGTCCAATTCTGGTTTGGGAGTCTTCCGCCCCTTCTTGATGAAACCATGCAGCAGCACCATCGTGTCCCCGTCCAAAACAAACAACACTCGAGCGATGCGCGTGCTCAGGCGTGTACGAACTTCCCAGATCCCGCTTTCGAGGTGTGCCACCAATGGCATACCGAAACCTGCCAAGCTGCCAACAGCCAGGCGTCGTCTCATCAATGAGCCAGTCCAGGAACTGGACTCGGCACGGGATTAGGAGTAGCAACATGCTTGAACCCCAAGCGTCCCAAGAAGGGTAATCGAAGCGCCGGGGAATTGAAGTCAATCCCGAAATTCAGCCCCAGCACATTGAATTCCAGTCCTTCTTCCACCCCCACACTCGCGCCGAGCAAGCCCAGCAACGAAATTTGCACACCAGAGCCTGACGCAGATACGCCCATCGGGCTCGCCAACGGTCTGTAGTCCTTACCGATTGCGTTGGCGGGCAAGTCGAGCTTGAGCGTCGGAACCTGTCGCCCGATGTGAGCCAAGAATGTATTGCTGTTGGGGCCAGGGTAACTGAGGTATCGGTTGGCGTAGGGGTAACTGAGCACGGCGGCTTCGATGTCATCGATCATGGATGCAGCGGCTTCTCCCCGATGGTCCACCAAAAGCTCAGGGGTCGATCCGTACCAGAGTCCGTCAGGTAGGGCGTAGTTGCGCTGCAGTACCTGAGGAGCACGCCAGCCGATCACGTCGTAGCGGGTGTAGGCCGTCTCGCCCCTTCGCTTATAGATGATCCAGGGGTGCACGGCAATGTAGCCTCGCCAACCATAAGTTGGAGCAGCATAGACCTGAACAATGGCCAGGTTGCCCATCTGCACTGGGTCCGGAGCAATTCCTGCTGAGTGTCTTGGAGCGGTAGCCCAGTTCCTGCTCGGGACTTCGGCGATCTGAGAACTGTCTTGCGCAAGTCCGGCTTGAGAAACAAGGACAAGGCAAGCTACAAGACCGGTGCGCATCATGCGAGAAGGATTTTTCAAGATTACCCATTATCCGAGGTGGCACTGAGCGTTGGGTGAGAAGGACGCCGAGATCAGGAAACGCCGGAATCTCGTAGCCAACATTGCTCGCGATGACCGCAGTGCTCTGATACTTGACGTTCAGGTCCATTCTCTCAGCGACTCTTCAGTGCCCAAAGCCGACATCCCTTGGTGAGTTGCGCGGCCCCCGAAGACGGGCGGTGTTCCAGGCTACAGGCAACTTGCGCCGGGCTGTGCCGACAGCAGGGTGGGCCTAGTTTACCCGGGCACCTTTGATAGCCACGCCAAGTTGCCAGAGGTCATCGAAGATGGCCCCGTAGGCCTCTGAGTCCTCCTGGCGAATTGCAGTGTTTACGAACAAGATCACCCCGATCTGTTTGTCGGCGTCCGAGAGCATCATCGTGACCAGACCAGGATCAGCGCCGTTGTGGCCGATCTTTGCAAGGGATTGTTTCGTGGCCCAGAAAATTCCGGAGTTCATCGAGCCCTCACCGATCAGCTTCACGTTGTCAGGCTTGTTTGCAGGGTTGTACTGGAACCTGAGCATCTCGTCGACTGACTCCTTGTCAAGGATGCGAACGCCTTTGTACGCACCCCCGTCCAGCAGGGCGATGAAGAATCGAGAAAGTTCTTTGACGGAAGTTCGCAGGCCTCCGTCTGGGTAGGTGGTCAGGCCATAGAGCTGGATGGGCAGGGCTAGTCCCTGCGCGATGTAAAGGCTCGAGTGCTTTGCTAGGTCGACTTCGGACATCAGCCAGCCCGTATTGCCCATCTTCAGTGGCGCGAAGATGGTCCGCTTTGTGTACACGTTGAAATTCTCACCGACGGCCAGTTCAACGATATAGCCCGCCAACCCGGCCCCGATGTTCGAATACTCGCGATGCGTCCCTGGCTTTGAAGCCAGGAAATTCTCCTTCGAGTAGTTCTTCCCGCTTGAGGCAAAGTAGTCGTGCAGGAATTCTCCGAGGGCCTGAGGAGAATCGCGACCGAAGTGATATGCGGCGGCGTAGGCAGAACTTCGGTCAGTGATGCTAGAGGTGTGAGTCGCCAGCTGCCTCAAAGTAACTGGCTCGTCAGGGAAGGATGGATTGGCCACCTTGAACGGCAGATATATGTTGACGTCTTCGTCGAGAGAGAGTTTCCCGTCTTGTACCGCGCGCATCAGTGCCGCGCCAGTGATGACCTTGCTGATCGACCCAATGTTCATGATCGTGTCATGGGTAAACGGCACGGCACGCTCTCTGTCAGCGAATCCGTATCCTCTTGACCAGACAAGTTTCTTGTTTATGACGATGGCCGCCCCCAGACCCACGATTCCCGCTTCTTGCATCCGTCGCTCAATGGAAAGGTCGATTGAACCTACGAGACTGGTTGGCACATGTGGAACTTCGCCTCCGGCGGTCGCCGGTCCGGAAAGAAGGACACAGCCAGCCACCGCTATGGCACTGAGCATCATCTTGATGAACATGTGACCTCGACTACTGATAGGAAACTGATTTCCATTCACGTGGCACGCCGAAGATGCGGCATAAATTCGCCGCGACTGTAAGCACGGCGCAGCAATATGGCGGCTGCCACCACCCACACCAGCAGCGCTATGGCCGAAGCCTCGACGCCGTAAGCCCCGCCGCTGAGCCACTCGGGACCGCTCATCGAACCGTGCAGCCAGCCCTTGGCCTCATGGCCAGACACCGGCACCGAGAACACCGCCGAGAACAGGTAGTTCCAGGCGAAGTGCATGCCCATCGGCAACCACAGACGACGGCTGAGTTGATACGCCGCGGTGAAGGCGAGTGAAGCCGCTGCCGTCACCAGCACACCCAGCAGGCTGATCTCGCCAGGCAGGTGGGCGGCCACGAAAAGCACCGTCGAAAACACCAGCGCGCGGCGGCTGCCCCAGGCCTGTTCGGCGATGCGGAACATTACTCCTCGGATCAACAACTCCTCTATAACCGAGACCAACAGCATTTCAGGGATCTGCTTGATGAGTGAAGAACTGTCGCCGGAACCCTCTATGCGGTAGAAACCCAAACTCCACAGTGGCGCCAGGGTAAGCAGACCCAGCAGCACGCCCAGCCCGGCCCCACGCGCCCACTCGCCCGGCGCGCCGGAGCCGCCTAGTTCGGTGACCTCGCGCCGCTCGACCCGGTTCACGTAAATCCAGTAGCCCAGCGCACAAACGAGCGCCGCCACCAGGTTGGGCCAGGCTACGCCCATGTCCTTGGGCAGCAAGGCCTCCATCAGCGCGAAGGTCAGTGCCAGCGGCAGAAACATCGCCATCGCAGCGCCGACCATGTTCGCGAGCGGGTGGCGCAGCACCCGGCGCCACCTGGGATCGAAGTCGGGCCTCGCTGGCGTGAGGTTGCAAAACTTGGGATTCATGAAGAGCGGCTAGAGGAAGGTCTTGTCGAAAAAGGCTGTAATTTCGACAGCGAGCTGCTTCAGGAACGCATCGCGATCGAAACCCGGCGGGTTCGCGCCGATGTCACCGTCATGGCTTGGGATGGACATGCTGGGCGTATTCATGAAAGCGAAGTGCCAGGCGTTGGGCACCCGATGCAGGTTTGGTGCGGGCAGATTGCTGGCGACCCACTCGGCATGGAATCGCGGCACCAGGAAACGATCAAGCTCGGCCACGTAGATCATGGTCGCCGAGCGAACCGCGGCGAGCGACTCGGCGGTGAGCAGCACACCTGTCGGAGCCATAGCGACGATGGCCCGAACGCGCTCGTCCTTGAAAGAGGGCGTGGCCGCTGGCGGCGGCGTCGTCGCATCCCCCGAGCGGCCTATGCTACAGAAGATCGGGTCTTCGGATGCTTCGGCCTGGCAGTGCTTCCTGATCCGGGACAAATCCGGCCTGGCTCCCGCCAACGCCAGCACCGTGTAGCCGCCGGCCGAGTGTCCAAGCGCACCCACGCGAGGCCCCTGGCTGTCGGTCGCGATCCGATCCTTCCACGCTGGATTGGCCAGGATCGCATCGATGACCCGAGAAGCTTGCCGCGGCCGCTCGTCGAAGTAGCGCTCGGGGCCCTTCTCCAGCAGTGACCGATCCTGGTAGTTGTCGCCGGGATGACGCAGTGCGGCGACCAGATAGCCGTTGCGGGCCAGGGCTTGCGCCAGCGCGCTGTGCCCGAGCTCGGTGCCGCTGATGCCGTGACTGAGCAGGATCAGCGCCTTGACCTTGTCGACGGGTTTGCCGCCGGTGGCGACGTCGAGCGCGAACGGTCCCATGGCGATGGCTCGTGGCGCAGCCATTGTCGGGTAGTACAAAGCGACTGTCGTCGTGGGCGCATCCGGTGTCGCGCCAGCGGTCTGGATCTGCATCCAGCCGGCCTCGTAGGCGTGCGCGTACGATACGAAGAGCATGGTGGCTAGCGAGGCCAGGAGGCGCCGAAGAAGGTAGCTCATGTGCGATTCCTTATGTTGGTGGGTTGGTCAAGCACACAGTCTAGGCAAGGCAACACGTCTAGTAACCCTACCAAAGTATGGATTTTTGCTACCGCCGCAATGCGGCGTGTAATTACAGCAATTTCAATTGCAATGCCCGCGCAACCGCTTCGGTCCGGCGCTGCACGTCCAGTTTGGCGAAGATATTCTGGTTGTGCCACTTGATCGTGCTCAGTGACACAAACAACAACTCACCAATTCTTTGATTGGAATGGCCTTCCTGAATCAGGCGAAGGATCTTCAATTCACGATCGCTGAAGGCGCTCAGAGGCAAGTGGGACGATGTGGCGGCAGCGGGTGCAGCGACACGTTTTTCTTGGATCACCCGCGTGCCAAACGCGCTGAGTAGCTGTGAAACATACGGTGCTATACCGGTTTCATGCTGCAGCTGGTTTAGCAGTGTTTCCATAGGCGCGCCCTCATCCACAAACAGTCGGATAGACCCTTGGGATTGCGCTTTAGACACACACTCGCGCAGCAGTTGCAGGGCCTTGTCAACTTGTCCGATGGCATGGTGAATGATGACCTGCACCACCATCGCCTTGAGCGCATCTTGCGTGCGTAACTCTACTTCCAGATTGTGCCGATGGCTTTCGATGGCCCGCAATGCATCCAACCCCTCGCCCTTTGCCAATAGTGTTCTGGCAAGGCTTGCGGGAAGCTGATGTGCGTGTGCCAAGTCGGCTGCATTGACTACGTCTCCGTGGCGAAGCAAGTGCTGCACCCGCAAGTCTGCCGCTTCTCGCATGCGATCGGTCAATGGCCCTGTTTGTGTCAGCCCATTGGCTCGCGCTACCAGAGCTTCAGCCTCCATGTCCTCACCTCTGGCGCTCAGCAGGCGAGCCCGCAGCAGATCAGCACCTATTTCGGACTTACTCTTTGCAAGGTCAACAAGCTCGCTGCACAGCAGAGCAAGAGACTCCGCTTCATCAACCAGGTTCCAGTCGTAGAGAATCTTGGCCAGCCCAAGATGTGCCTCAAAACCCAACACATGGGTTGGGTCGCCAATCATTTTTATAACCTCGCGGTAGGTGGCCGCGGCGGAATGGAGCTGGTAATCAGTCGCTTGAATACCGGCCAAAGCGGTTGATGCGACTGCGGCAAACATTACATTTCCGGAAGACAAACCTGCGCCTATCACTTCAGAAAAAGCCGCGCTAGCCTGGACCCGCTCCCCGCGAAACATTTGGGCTACACCCAAGGCACAATTCGCAGCGGTGCGAGCGGGGCGACTCTCTGGGTTTAATAGCTCTAGAGCACGGCTCGCATGGGCATAAATCGCTTCTGCCTCGTTCCGGTATACCGCCAGCCAGGCCCGAAGTACAGCAATTTGGCCAAAGATGTCCGTCGTCGATGCGTCTTGCGGGGCACTTGTCATAGCGGCTTCGGCACCAGACAATTTCTCTTCTAACTGGCCGGGATGGCCCGCAAACAACAACGACCAAGAAAACACAACCCAAAGGAACGGGTAGGTGTTCAAAGCCGCGGGCGTCAGATTTGAGAGCCAGTTCACAACAGGCGCGGTCACACCCCGAAAGTACAACGGCATGCCATTGCCTTGGATCAATCGCATCGCGAGCGCTATGTCATTTGCCAGGGTGGCTTGATGAAAAGCTTCAATATCCATGCCATTGCCCTCATACCATTGGCAGGCAAGGCGGTGAAGTGGCGCAGCAGGTTCCTTTTGACCCAGACGTTGACGTAACAGGTCGGAAAACAAATGGTGGTACCGATACCACCGGCGATCGGAGTCCAAAGGCACGATGAACAGGCTGGCCTTGTCCAATTGATTAAGGATTTGCTCCCCGCCGTGACTTTGCAACACCGCATCGCACAGGGGGCCACACAGTCGGTCCAAGACCGAAGTACGAAGCAAAAAAGACTGAACATCGTCGCTCTGCTGGTGCAGGACTTCTTCAATCAAGTAGTCCTGCACGAAGTGATGGCTGCCAGTGAAGGACGCGATGAATGTCTCGGGGTCCTTGTGCGTGTGCAACGAAATGGCCGCCAATTTCAAACCCGAAATCCACCCTTCTGTGCGAGTCTCCAGGGCTTGAATCTGGGTCTTGGAAAGGCTGACATTGCCGCCTAGCTGGAAGAACTCGACGGCCTCTTCCAACCCAAACCGAAGGTCCTGCTGACGAATCTCGGCCAGTTGCCCGTTGAGGCGTAATTTACCGAGCGCGAGTTCTGGCGCCTCCCGACTTGCGATGACCAAATGCAACTGTGGGGGCATATGGTCGATCAAGAACGACAGCACCTCATTAGCGCCCGTACTTGCCGCCAGATGATAGTCATCCAGAATCAGTACCAGCTTGCCGGGAATCTTGGACAACTGGTTCACCAACAACGTCAATACAGTCTCTGCAGAGGCTGGCGGCGAGCTCCTCAACATGGCCGCCAGACCTGAGCCAACAGTTTGAGAAATCACCTCCAATGAGGCAACTAGGTATTCGAGAAAACGGTTGGGGTCTCGGTCCTCTTCTTCCAGAGAGAGCCAGGCGCTTGGGTATGGGCAATCCTGTGCCCATTGGCTAACCAACGTGGACTTGCCGAATCCTGCTGCCGCGCACACCAGCGTCAGCTTACGCGAGAGGCCCTCGTCAAGGCGCTTGGTCAGCAATGCGCGAGAAATGTCATGGGCTGGCCGGGGCGGAGCAAAGAACTTGGTGGCCAGTAGGGCTGTTGACATTGGGAACCTATCTAGGTGCGAAACGACACAGGTTTGAACCTGCAATGGCGTTAGGTGCTTCGAAGTGCACGCAGAACCATACCTTAGTACGGTTACAAAAGTGGGGCCAGTTCATAAACTCCTTCGATGACAAACGCCACCCGAATCGATTGGAAGGTACCGCTGGTACTGCTGGTTATCAGTGCAGTCCCCTTGGCTGCTGGAATCGCTCGCCTGATAGGTCTTGCCGGCAATCCCGAGATCAGCACCGAGAACGCCAGATTCGTTGCGGCACCCTTTCCTGTGATTGTGCACATCGTTAGCGCAAGTCTGTTTGCCATATTAGGCGCTTTGCAGTTTTCTTCAGGGCTGCGTCACCTAAACCCCAAATGGCACAGGGTCTGCGGACGCATAGTGGTTGCAAGCGGAGTACTTGCTGCACTGACGGGTTTGTGGATGACGGTCATGTACCCAATCCCGATCGAATTGCAGGGCGGCTTGCTTTACGCAATGCGCGTTCTTGTGAGCGTCGCGATGCTGCTGTCGATTTTTATCGCAGTGGTCTCTGTCATGGATGGCGACATCGCCACGCACCGCGCCTGGATGATTCGCGCCTATGCACTGGGTCAAGGTGCTGGCATGCAAGTCGTGGTGCTTTTGCCCTGGATGCTTCTCATCGGTAAACCCAGCATGTTGCAACGGGACGTGCTGATGAGCTTGGCATGGCTGATCAATTTGCTCGTCGCGGAGATGGCTATCCAAAGGTGGTCACCCCGAAATTCAAGTTTTTATAGAGGAACTGTATGAAGAATATTCTTGTCGCCGCATTGGCGGCTACCGTGCTAGGTGCGTGCGGTTTCATGACACCTGCCAAACAGTATGCAGGGGACGTTCGCAATGTATCAGGCATTGCATTGATCAAGGGCCACATGGGGATTCCGTTTTCGGATGAATACCACGCAACCATTGCAGGCTACACAAAAGTTGAACCCGCGGGGCTTGGCGAGCAGAAGAAGTTCGGACTCCCTGGTTTTACGGACTATCCGAGCGAGATACATGTGCTGGCTGGAGAGTACAAAGTTCAAATCTATTGCTTTAGCGGATTTACCAGCTATCGACCCACCACGACCCTACCAATGCAAGGGGGGAAGACCTACCTATTGAAATGCGAAGTTCACGACAGTCGAGCCTCGGTCGTCGTCCACTCTAGCGATACCCAATAGGACAACGAGACCATATCGCTCACTCAATTCTTTCCAACCATTTCACCAGCTTCCATCATGAAATTAGTCCCCAATTCAATGTCACTTATCGCCGTTGCCTTACGGCTGTCCTTTCTGGTAACGATGACTGGCCTCGCAGCCTGCTCGACTATGCAAGCAACCGACACAGGATTTTTGGAAAATCGCAGTGCAATGACGACTTCAAAAGATGGCAGCACAGCCTACTATCGTTCCCCGACTCCTGTAGACCCGCATCAGGTGCGCTCTATTTCTGTGAAGTGGGCCATGCCAGTCGATGTGATGGTCCCTGAGACTGAAAGGGCTCGATTGATTACAGCGCTGAAGGATGCCATTTTCAGAGAGGCCGAAGCACTGCCACAAAGTGTTGACGGACGTCCGGTCGTAATACGCGCAGTCATTACCCGAGTCGAGTCCGTGAATCCAGCCCTCAACGTCTTAACATCCGTGTTCTTAACCGTGCCTCTTGACCGTGGCGGTGCCGCCGTGGAAATTCAAGTACTTGATGCGGAGTCGTTACAACCACTCGCAAGTATGGCGCACGCCTACTTTGTCCCCATTACTGAATTCAAAGCCAGGTTCTCGGCGTTAGCGCCAGCTGAATTGGCATTGAATGCGGCTGCGGTGGAGTTGTCCAAGCTGCTACGTAACAGAAGCTGAGGCAGTATCAATGAAGCTGTTTTTTCGAAATGCAGTGGCCTTGACGATGGCACTTTCGTTGCATTCCTTTGCTTCGGCAGGAATTCTGCAAGAGCACCAAGGCCACTGGCTCGGAGGAATGAAAGTCCCAGACGGTAGAGTGCTAAAAATTGGTGCCGAGTTGTTCACCCGTGCTGATGGCAGCTATTGGGCGAGCGTGTCCAGTCCGGATCAGGGCGTGTATGACATTCCGGTCAAGATTATTAAGGAGCACGGAGACACACTGGAACTCGATCTTGTTTTCGCTGCTATGAAGCTGACTTGGAGGAAAGACCACTTCGTTAGCGAATGGATGCAAGGGCCCGCTCCTTTGGCACTGACCATGCATCGGGTTAAGGAATTCCCCAAAAGAATTAGGTTTCAGACGCCGAAAGCCCCTTTCCCCTATAGAAACGTATCACTGGCGATCGCGAGCACAGAAGGCGTAACGCTGGGTGCGACACTCTCTATACCCAACGGCAAGCACAATCCCAATGTGGTCGTCTTGGTTCACGGGAGTGGTCCTGGCACCCGGGATGCGGAGCTGGCAGGACACCGGCCATTTGTTGTTTTGGCGGACTACTTGGCGCGCAGAGGTGTCGCGGTTTTGCGTTACGACAAACGTGGCGTCTCTCGCTCAACCGGTGACTATGAAAATCACACACTCCCACAGTTGGTCGATGATTTGAATGCCGTCGTCCAGACAATGGTGGCCCGAAAGCAATTCGCGAACGTAGGGCTGATTGGTCTTAGCGAAGGACCGCAAATTGCCGCGGAAGTTGCCGCCAAGAATCCTGAGGCCGTGAACTTTGTTGTCTCACTCGCTGGAACCGGCCTTCCTGGTATTGAAATGCTATTGCTTCAGGACCGTATTTGGGCGAAAGACCACGGGGCAAATCCTGTGGAAGTAGAGCGACTGATGGTCTACGTGCGAGCGTACTATGAAACGATCATGACCAACGCTGAAGTGCAACCGCGTATAGAAATGCTCAAGGCTCTTTACGAACAACTTTCACCAGAAGAAAAGACATTGGTTGAAAAACACAAGATGAACGAAGGAACACTCTCCCTGTCGTGGGCTACCAAACCATTTCTGCGTGCGACACTCTTGTCCAACCCCCAAATCGCGTGGGCACGAGTGCGATGCCCTGTGCTGGCACTGGGTGGGAGCCTTGATCATCAGGTGCCCGCGAAAGAGAATCTGGCGGGCATCAACGCCGCATTGAAGGCAGGTGGTAATGAAAAGGTGGAATCGGTAGAGTTACTTTCACTGAACCATCTTTTCCAAACTGCAAAAACCGGCACGGAGGACGAATACGACAAAATTGAAGAGACACTTGCCCCGATTGCTCTTCACCGAATCGCGCAATTCGTGGCCAAGCCGCGCTGATTAGTGTCAGTCTTAGAGACAGCTTCCAAGAAGTTTCCTATGGGCGGTATGCCTCATCACTCAGGGAGATCTAATTTCCCCTGAAGCCCAAAGTGTTAAGGAAGCAACAGTATGACAACGTCAATTCTTCGACATCAATCGCGCGGTGCGTGCCTATTCATCTCAGTGGCGTTGGCGCTGTTCTTCCACATGGTCTCGGCTTGGGGACAGTCGGTTGACTTCGCGCCTGTCGTCGATGAACCCATTGCGACCTACGTTCGTGCGCCAGAAATTGACGGCATCTTGTCGAAATACTTCAAACCTTTCGAGCCGGGTGCCACTGTCATTGTTTCGCAACGCGGCGCCATTCTGTTCCGCAAAGCGTATGGGTTGGCGAATACCAAGGAGAACCTGGCACTGCGACCAGAACTCTCCCTTCGTACAGGCTCCCTCACGAAACAATTTACCGCCGCAGCGATCATGTTGCTTGCTGAGCAAGGCAAGCTCTCTGTTTTAGACGAAATAGTCAAGTATTTTCCCGAATATCCTGAGCATGCCCGTCGCGTGACCATTGAACATCTGCTTACGCATACGTCCGGCATCCGGAATTACACGGAGTTGCCGCAATTCGGCGCAGTGTTGGCAAACGACGTGAGCGTCGATGAAGCCATTGCGTTTTTCAAGGATGCTCCGCTACAGTTTGAACCGGGAACCCGTTTTTCGTACAGCAACTCAAACTACTTTTTGCTCGGGGCCATCATCGAAAAAGTGTCTGGAATGCGCTATCCGGACTTCATGCAGCAGCAAATTTTCCAGCCACTGCAAATGCACAGTACGTTTGTCGAGACCGCCCAAAGCCCTATTGCACCGGTCTTTGGATACACGCAGGACAGGAAAGGCATCGCCGCTGTTAGCTACTACAGTATGAACTGGCCATTTGCGGCGGGTGCTTTGCGCACCAATGGTGATGATCTAGTACGCTGGAATGTCGCCATCACAAAAGGAATGCTCCTGCGACGCGAATCCTGGGACCAGATGACCGCAGAACACACGCTCAAGGGCGGGCGCCGCACAGGCTACGGCTACGGCTGGTTCATGCGCAAACTCAGCGGCAGCCTCGCACAGCAGCACGGTGGGGACATTGGCGGCTTCAGTGCTGACACTTGGCGCTTTCCAAAAGAGGACCTATTCATTGCTGTACTTACCAATAATGACTCTCATGACCCGGCAGCAGATTCCGTTGCGGAACAGATTGCAAAGATCATTTTGCGCCCTTAGCGTCACTTAGCCAACGTTGAGGGCGCTAGGGATTTCGCTTTAGACGGGCAGCTTGCGGAACGCAATGGCAAATCGATTCCACGCGTTGATGGTGTTGACCAACAGCGTTATGTCGACCAACTCCGCCGACGTGAAATATTGCTTTACCCGATCCCATACGTCATCCGGCACGCGCGTGGTGGCCACCAAAGTTACGGATTCAGTCCAGTCAAGGGCTGCGCGCTCGGTATCTGTGAAGAAGGGCGTCTCGCGCCATACGGCCACGGCTGACAGGCGGCGTTCACTTTCCCCTGCTTTGCGTGCGTCGGAAGTATGTACGTCAATGCAATATGCACAGCCATTGATTTGGGAGGCACGAAGCCGAACTAATTCGACAAGAGATTTGTCAAGGCCCGAACGGGCGATCTGCTGCTCGAGGGCAGACATGGCCTTCATGGCTTCAGGGCCAGATTTGTAGAAGTTGAGACGCGGTTCCATAGTGATTTCCTTCGTTGATTAAAGTTAATTTTTGCTACATCTGAATGTCTATTGCAGACATTGCGCTGGTGTCGATGGCGAGATTCAATGAAGAGTTCGGCGTGAGATTGACTGGCCAGCAAATGCGATGGAGATGGCAAGAATGATCAGGCCTGCAGCAACCGCAAACGTAACCCGCATGCCAGACACAACGGACTCCGGAGGTGCCGTCAATAGATTGGCGGTAGCTGACCCCATGGCGAACACGGCGCCCATCAGTGATGCACCGGTAATCAGCCCGAGATTTCGCGACAGGTTGAGCATGCCGGATATGGCGCCGCGCTGATCCGGCTGGATATTGGTCATCACTGCAGTGTTGTTAGCGGCCTGGAACAATGCATAGCCGCCGGTGATTACCGCGAGTGGTGCGATATATCCGGGTATGCCAAACCCCGATGGAAGTAAGGTAAGTAGGGATGCGCCAATGGTCATGCCAATTAGTCCGGCAATGCCCATCGGGTATGCGCCCAACCGGTCGACAAGGCGCCCAGCAGGGGCACCTGTGAGTGCGGCAACAATGGGGCCTGATGACATGACCATGCCGACATGGGCTGGGTCGAGCCCAAGCGCGCCAGACAGATAGAACGGACCGACTACCAATGTCGCCATCACCACCGTAGTAACCAGGGCGCTCATAGCAAAGCCTGCGCTCAGCACCGGATTCCGGAACGTGGTCATCCTAATCAGTGGGGCAGCTGTGCGCGACTCGGTAAGCACGAACAAGCCGAGTCCGAAGAGAGCCAGTACGAGCAATGTCATGTTGATCTGGCCAAAACTTCCACGACCCATCGTCATCGCAAGTGCATAGGCGGCCAACGTCAGCACGAGCAACACTGTCCCCATCACGTCAAACTTAGTTTGTGTCGCCTGTGAGCTCTTGTGGTCCTTGGGAAGGTACCGGTGAGCGAGCACCAGAGTAAAAACTCCCAATGGCAAGTTGATAAAAAATAGGGAGGGCCAACCGAACAAACCAATCAGGACACCACCGAGTGTGGGACCGAGTGCGGTCCCTACTGCCGACATGGTTCCGAGCAGTCCCATGGCGCTACCTGTTTTTTCCTTGGGAACAGCCTCTCCTACCATCGCCATGGTGAGAACCATCATGATGGCAGCACCCAAGCCTTGTACCACTCGCGCGGTAATCAACAGCCATAGAGTAGGTGCGATGCTGCAAAGGGCGGAGGCCAGAGTAAACAAGGTGATTCCGCCCAACATCAAACGACGCCGGCCGATGATGTCACCAAGGCGCCCCACGCTGACGATCAGCGTGGTGATGGCGAGCAGATAGGCAAGCACTACCCACTGAACTTGTTGAAATGGGGCATTGAATGCCTGCGCCAATGTTGGCAGGCCTACATTGGCAATGCTGGTGCCAAGCGACGACAACAACATGGACAGCGATAAACTGATAAGCGCCCAACGAACCGGCGGTGCCTCATGCTGAACGGTCGCTAAATGGTCTGATTTTTCAATGATTGACTTCACATGAATTCCTTTCTTTTTGTTGCCGAGTTGGGCATGCATGAAGCGTAGGCATTAGTGAGTCTTTGCGGAAGGCGCAACATTTGCACTTTATTTGTGCGTTTGACGCCATATGTGGACCGTAATACGCTAAGGTGAATGCATGTCCGAACCCGATCTCAACCTTCTTGTGACCCTGGACGTACTCCTTTCGGAGGGCAACGTGACGCGTGCCGCCAAGAGGTTGAGACTTAGCCCATCTGCGATGAGCCGGGCGCTGGCGAGGTTGCGAGAAACAACGGGGGATCCACTACTGGTGAGGGCGGGACGGGGCCTCGTTCCAACTCCGAGAGCGCTTGAGCTTCGCGCGCGAGTCAGTCAGGTGGTCCAAGATGCCCAATCGGTTTTACGCCCCGCCGAAATTCCTAACCTTACACAATTGGTTCGAACATTCACACTGCGAACCAGCGAAGGCTTTGCAGAAAATTTCGGACCAGATCTCATTTCGCGCACCAGCTTGGAAGCGCCTGGCGTACGACTGCGTTTTGTACAGAAGCTTGACAAAGACAGTGCGCCGTTACGAGAAGGGACTATTGATCTGGAAACGGGTGTCGTTGCGACCGCGATGGGCCCTGAATTGCGTGCCCAAGCCTTGTTCAGAGATCGCTTTGTCGGTGTCGTGCGCATGGGGCACACGCTGAGCACGGGCGAGATCAATCCTGATCGGTACGCGGCCGAACGACACATTGGCATATCACGCCAGGGTCTCGAAATGGGCCCCATTGATGAAGCAATGCATGCGCTTGGTCTCGAAAGAGAGATTGCAACAATAGTCGGTGGATTTTCGACCGCGGTGGCGATGGCCCGTGCGTCGGATTTAATTGCAAGCGTCCCGGAGCGCCATACGGGGAATTTGCGGGCAGGAATGCATACTTTCAGGCTTCCATTTGCGACCCCCGAGTTCACCGTATCGCTTCTTTGGCATCCCCGGAATCACGCAGATCCGGCGCATCGATGGTTACGTGGAGTTGTTCTGGAGATTTGCGCGTTGGCACCCTGACGGGGTGATACGCCCAAACCCACGAAAATTTCAAAGCCTCCGGTTTTCTCAGCGTGCCAGCATCTTTTGACCGTCTTGGCGCAGCGCACCGTCAGGGCTAATATGTCGTTAAAGGGTCTGGCGCACGCGGCGAGCGTTGTCTGCAATGACGGCGGCCACAAATCCAAACAGCGATGGTGGAAAATCGTGGCCCATTCCCTCGACGATGAGTAGTTTGGCTCCTTTAATATTGGCCGCCGTATCCTTCCCAGCTTCCGGGGAAACAAGTGGGTCGTCTGACCCATGCAACACAAGCGTCGGAGCACTTATGTTGGCTAATCGTGATCTTAAGTCACCGGTTGCTGCAATGGCGGCGATGTGCCGCCAGAACCCGCTTGGGTTGTATGCTCGTTTAACATCGGCTAAAGCTTGATTTCGTTGGGCGGATTCGTCAAACGGATAGCCTCGCCCGGCAATCACTTGAGAAAAGGCAACGCAATGCGCGAGGTAGCCTTGCTCGTCTTTCAGCGGATGCGGCGCGGGCGATGTCATGGCAGCCATCACTGCAGAGCTAGCCTGCGGCAAATCACGATTGCCAGTACTCGACATAATGGAAACCAGAGATAGAACGCGTTCAGCATGCTCGCTGGCCAAAAGCTGCGCAATCATGCCGCCCATTGATCTCCCAACAACGTGCGCTCGTTTGATCATCAACGAATCGAGAAGTCCTACGGCGTCGTTCGCCATATCAACCAGCGTATAGGGCACATTGGGCGTTTCGCCGCGAGAGACTGCGTCGGAAATGGCAGCGAGATCAGGCATCGACGCGCTATGGAAGTGGGTTGAAAGGCCAGCGTCGCGATTATCAAAGCGAATCACGCGGAAGCCTTGCTCTGCCAATATCTGGCAAAACGGTTCGCTCCAGCGAGTCATCTGCGTACCCAGACCGGAAATCAGCAGAACAGCTTCCGCCTCGCTACTGCCAAAACAATCGTATTCAATTTCAATTCCGTTCGCTTTAATCTTGGGCATGGCGTGTCGTCCTTAAATGTTTTTGTGTCGCGCGCTCTTAGGAACGCTTCGATATTTCGCTTGGCCGGTTTCACTACAGCACAACGGATGCACCGCTTGGCTATGCAAGTGGCCACGTACCCAGAAAATCGTCGCGATAGCGTTGCTCACGAGAGTTCTAAGGTTGACGTGCGTGCAAGCGTTACCAGTGCAGCGGAAACCGTCGCAACCGCCGCTGGGGCTATTGATTCGACGGCTTCGGTGCAAATGCTATCGGCAGTTTCGCGCGCGGCGTTCACTAGCGCACGCCCGGCTGGGCGAAGCATGGCCTGACGAAATCCATTCACACCTTCGCGCACTACGAGGCCGATCTTTTCGAGCAAGATCAACTGACGCAGCACCGACGATTGGGGCTGCCCCATAGGCCGCACAAGTTCCGGAATGCTTACCCGACCACCGTCCGCTTGCGCGAGCAAATTCAGTAGCGCAAAATCATTGAAACTGATGCCATGGTGTATGCCCAACTCGTCGTCAAGCTTGAGTTGGAGGCTGGCGTGCGCACGGTGTAGCGCTAAACAGAAGCCGAGATTCGTGTTCATCGAGGATTCCTCCTTGGTTCGTCGTAGCCGAGTTCGCCGACACAAGGAATTTCCTGGCGCCACAGGCTAACTAACATTTCCAATTCATGTGTGGCATTGAACGCAGGGTCTTCGCTTGGCTTGACCATGTCGAGCACCTCGAAGAGAAAGTTGGTCTCGCCGTGCTTGACCCAGTCCTGCGCAAGCCTCGCATTGCGATGCTGTCTATGCTGCAGTTCAAAACGATGCCGGTTGAGTGTGCCCTGAACGTTCGTACTTCCCGCAACCAACGCTCGGCCCGTGATCTGGTTACGGATCGTATATACGCCTGCTCGGGTTTTCGTTTCCAGATACTGTCGTTTCAGCGTCTTATTGTTTGTCATCATCAATCCTTTTTGTTCCAAATGAGTCACAGTGCAAGCGATGGCACTACTGTCAGCGCCAGTGGGTCAGCTAGGTGCCTGAGGTAATCGCGAACGTCGGCCGGCCAAGCTTCGGTCAGGTGTTGGAACTTGGCCGCGTCGTTTGCGAACAGTGCACGCGAGGCCTCTTCAAACCCAGCCATATCGCCAGCCATGGTGGACATGAAGTGGTACGCACGTTCATTCGTTTGGCGTTGCCGGTCTCGGTCCACGCTTGCCCGTCGTGCCTCATCAACCAGTTTCCGCAAAGTCACCGAGGCACCGCCTCGCTGTGCAGCCAACCAATCCCAGTGGCGCGGCATTAACGTGACTTCTCGCGCGACAACCCCAAGCTTTGGGCGGCCACGGCCACGTGGCTCATCAGTATCCGCGGAATCAATCAGTGCCGAGTCGGTTCCCTGAAGCTGGTACCCGTCTGGAGGCAGACGTGCCAACATCTCCGCATCGCTTCCTCGAATGTCAATTTCGACAACTTGACCAGTCTGGTCGCAGAAGGTCAGCAGCGGACTGGGTACGCCGGACGCCAGAGCATGTTTCACCGCCAATGCATTGACCGGCAAGCTGCCAGAGGCGATGCGCTTGTGGCCGTTGAAGCTGGTATAGGACGGAGTAGCGGTATCAATCACAGTTATATCGGTCTTGAATTGGATGAGGGAATAATACCCGGGTAAAATCAATCTGTCAATAATATCCGGGTAAAAATTGGCCATCCTGCTCTATGACTGGCGCGTCGGCACTGCCATGGGCTGAATGCCCAATCTGGCGAAAGGTCATGGGTCAAAAGGAAACTGTAGTGAGCGAGCCATGCAAGGAGTTGGGCGTCACACGCCAGACCCTTTGCCGGCATAGTGGACCGGACGGCGCGCTGCGACAAGACCGTCAGAAGATGCTGGCACGCTGAGAAAACCGGGGATTCTGAAATTCTCGTGGGTTTGGGCGTACAACCCCCTGACCGAGAGTGCAGCGCTATCTGGATCTCCATGCAAATACTGCCGTTTTGCACATAAGAGTTCTTGGACGATCACGGTTCCAACAGCCGTTTTGGAGCAAGCAGATCGTAAACCCCTGCTTCGGCAATTGGCCCCTTGTCGACCACCAAGTCTAAATGCCGTAAATCCGCTTCTGGTCCAGAC
>Ga0194056_10000068_pt1 | contig 42139 bp, 33 predicted proteins | sample SepL4413m_MetaG_FD_155458 | JGI IMG/M metagenome (GOLD analysis project Ga0194056, IMG submission 155458) | Anoxic zone freshwater microbial communities from boreal shield lake in IISD Experimental Lakes Area, Ontario, Canada - Sep2016-L442-13m | ecosystem: Environmental > Aquatic > Freshwater... | reverse complement strand
GGATTGGGGATTGGGGATTGGGGATTGGGAATGACGAATGACGAATGACGAAAAGCTACTGGAAGCGTCCGATACTATCGGGAGGTTTGCGATTGTCCTACTCAGTAATTATCAATCGGGAATTCGTCATTCGTCATTCGTCATTCGTCATTCGTCATTTCCTTCTTCTTCACGCCAACAGTAACATGCCGGGCGTTTCTAAGTTGCGAATGACTTCATTAAGGAACCTGCCGGCCGTGCCACCGTCAACCAGACGATGGTCGTACGAGAGGCTCAAGGGCAACATCAGCCGAGTTTCGATCCGGTCGTGGTTCTCGCCGCGGACCACCGGCAGCCATCGCGCCCGGCCCAAAAGCAAAATAGCCACTTCCGGATAATTGATGATCGGTGTGCTGTACGTCCCCCCCACCGCGCCGAGATTGCTGATCGTGAAAGTGCCGCCGCGAAGCTCGTCAATGCCAAACTGGAAACCCCGGGCTCGCTCGGCAATTGAACCCAGGGCCTGGGCCAGTTGCAGGATTGTCAGCCGGTCGGCATTACGGACATTGGGCACGACCAAGCCGCGGGGGGTATCGACGGCGATGCCCAGATTCACATATTCCTTGTAGATAACCTGCTCGTTTTTCTCGTCAAAAACGGCGTTTAACGCCGAATGACGGCGAAGCACCATGGCCACGGCCTTCATCACGAAAGGCATCATGGTAAGCTTGAGGTTCTGGCTCAACTGGCCCGCGGGAACACCTTGCCGCAGCCGCTCCAGCTCCGTGACGTCGGCATCGTCAAAATTGGTGACGTGCGGAATCGTCGAAGCCGATCGCGTCGTCTGTTCGGCGATGGTGCGGCGGATGCGAGATATCTTCTCGACGCGGACAGGTCCCCAGGCGTCGCTGCCCGACGCGCCGGGCGGAACCGTCGGCTGCAACCCCGAAGCAACCGGGAGGGGCGACCACGGGGTCGGGGGCTGAGGAACCGGCGCGGCGACCAAGGCCGCTTGTGAAGCCGACATGGAAGAGCCGGGTGAAGCTGCTTGGAGGTCTTCCCGAGTGATGCGGCCATATTCTCCACTGCCGGCGACCGTTCGCAAATCGATACCTTGTTCCCGTGCCAAACGGCGCACTGCGGGGCCAGCGGGAATGGGGCCAGGGCGATCGAGTAGATCTGATTTAGAGCTACCGGCCGCATGGGTTACCTGGGCTATTTCCACGATATCAGACACCGGCGCGGACATTGCAACTGCCGCCGTTTCGGCCGTTTCGCCGCTGACCATGGTCAGGATGCTCTGGCCTACCTTGACCGTATCGCCCTTCTTCACGAGCAGTTTGGCCACGCGGCCGGCATGGGAGCAGGGGATTTCAACAACCGCCTTGTCGGTTTCCAACTCGACGACGCCATCGTTGGCGGAGATCATGTCACCCTCCTGAACCAGCACCTTGACGACGTCGCCACTAGGGATATTTTCACCGAGTTCGGGAAGCTTGAATTCGATGTTCATAAGCCCGCATGGTTACTTCTTGCCCTTGGCGGCGGGTGCCTTCGCGGCAGGTGCCTTGCCAGCGGGTGCTTTGGCAGCAGGTGCTTTGGCAGCGGGTGCCTTACCCGCGGGTGCCTTGCCGGCAGATGCTTTGCCAGCAGGCGCCTTGGCGGCATCGGCGCCTTCTTCGTCGTCCTTGACCTTCTTTTTCTTCGTCTTCAAGGTGAGCTTGTACACTCGGACCTTCGGAAGGCCATAAGGGCTACTCCCCTCCTGCCATCGCTCCGCGTCCGTGAGTCGCTTGATTCGCTCATCGCGAGTCAGCACGCTCCTTGCACGGGCCATTCCCGATCGCACTCGAAGGCTTTTGTCCATCGTCATAGTCGTCGCGCTCCTGAAATCTCCTGACACAACCCAATTTTTCACCAGCCAATCGCTATCCGGAACCCCGATTGTGCAGGGGACTTATCGAGGATAGGCACTCAAGTATAGGGATTGATCTTGCTTGCTGCAAGGGGGGGCGATTCTGCCTCATCACGATTCACGCGGCGAATCGCCTGCAAAAACTTTTCCATCGTCGCGCATCGCCGGGCCGGTTCGGCTTCCAGGCACGAATGAATGGCCTTGGCCAGCTCGGGATGGAGTTTGGGTCGGTACTGAAGGATGTCGATGGGCGGCTTGTCGTGCGACATGGCTGCCATACCGGTGATCCCCCGCGGCCAAGGCAGCTCACCCGTGCAGATCTCGTAGGCCGAGACCCCGAAGGCAAAGACGTCAACCCGCTGGTCGGTTGATTTGCGGCGAACGATCTCCGGGGCCATGTAGTTGGGATTGCCGGTACGGACTCCCGGTTGCTGAAACTGCGGCAGGTTAGGCAGTGAGACGCCAAAATCGATCAGTTTCAATTCCTTCTTGGGGCGGTCGGCCAGGAGGAAGTTTCGCGGGGAAATATCACGATGGACGAAACCCGCGGCATGTATTGCCGCGACGGCCTCGGCGACCTGACGAATGAAGTGCAGGCGGTTGCCGTCTAGCGCCGGGTCACGGCTGACGATCAGGGAGTTGAAATCGGGGCCATCGATGAACTCCAAGGCAATGTACTGGCTACCGTCGGTCGTGGTGCCATGTTCCAGTGTTTCGACCAGCCGGGGGTGCTTGAGCAGCATTCCGATTTCGCCCTCGGTCGGCTTTTTCAGTCCTCGGAAGCGATCCTCGAAGGCCGCCGTCTTCTTGCGGTCGAGAATTTTCAGGCCCACGACCTGGCCGGTGCGAAGGTCGCGTGCCTTGTAGAACTTCGACATCGTGCCGGAAATGGCCTCCCGAAGCAGGGCGTAGCGATTGGGAATGTCGACACCCGTGTTGGCGACCCTGGCTTTGAAAAAATCGAAAAGCCCCATGAGCTTGGTTCCTTTATTTTCCGCAATAGTCGATCGTGCAGGCAATTTCACTCTGTAAATCGCAGCGGTGAACGATGCGGTCGATAAAACCATGCTCCAGCAGGAACTCACTCGTCTGGAAGCCTTTGGGCAGTTCGATGCGGATCGTGGCCTTGATGGTTCGCGGGCCGGCGAAACCGATTAGGGCCTTGGGCTCGGCAAAAATCACGTCGCCCAGGGAGGCGAAACTGGCGGCCACGCCACCCATCGTGGGGTTCGTGAGTACGGAGATAAACAATCCACCGGCCGTGTCGAATCGCGCTAGGGCGGCTGAGACCTTGGCCATTTGCATCAGCGAGAGCATGCCTTCATGCATGCGGGCACCGCCACCGGAACCGGATACGATGATCAGCGGCAGGTGCTGCTGCGTGGCGCGCTCGATGCATCGCGTGAGCTTCTCACCAACCACGCTACCCATGCTGCCCATGATGAAAGCCGAGTCGGTCACGCTGAAGGCCACGCGGCGGGCGCGGATCATCCCCGTGCCGCTCAGTGCGGCATCCTTTAGCCCAGTGCGCTTCTGTTCGTCTTTGAGCTTCTGGCTATAGGGGACTTTGTCGACGAATTCCAGCGGGTCGGTCGGCTCCAGGTCGGCATCCCACTCCTCAAAAGTGCCTTCGTCGAAAAGTTGCTGAATCCGCTTCCGGGCCGAGACATACCAATGGTAATCGCACTCGGGGCAGACCCCCAACCGCTTCTCGGCTTCCTTCCGAAAGATGGTTGCCTCGCAGCCGGGACAACGCATCCACAATCCTTCAGGAACGCCCCGCTTGGGGCGATTCATGACATTTTTCCAACTATTGGCATCGGGCAAACGGTGAGTCATTTTACCTAACTTAATACGGGAACTTGCGCCGGTTCCATGTCGAGTACTTCCCAGCTACCGTGGCCGGAGAGGGCCTTCCACAGGTCACCCAGGTCGTCGTTCTTGAAGTGCCAGCGAACGACGCTGGCCAGGGGTTCGGGGACCACCAGACCGATCACCCCATCCTTATGACGGCGCAAAAGTTTGTTCATGGCCGTGCGGATTCGCTCTTCGGCCTGTTCGATCATTTCGCCGTCGGGCGGACAGACGTTTTCCGGCTGCTCCTGCCATTGGCGATAAACCTTGGGCTGGTTGTGGCGGACCTCACTTACCTGCATGCCTTGCCACAAACCCAGGTTGAGGTTTTGCATGCGGTCGAGCTTCTTCAGTCGCGCATCGAGATCCTTCGACAGGATTTCCGCGCTCTGCACGGCCGACTCGCACGGCGAAGCATAGATCATCTCAATCTGCTTGTCGCGCAATTGATCGACGGCGCGTGCCACTTCCACCAAGCCCTGGCGGTTCAGCGGTATGTCCAAGGTGCCTTGAATCCGTTCTTCGCAATCGTAATCCGTCGCTCCCGGACGGATGAGTACAATACGCAGCATATTCAAACCCGAATGTTTTTGTGAGTAAGTGCCAGGCTGCGGAATTCTTCCATCGCCTGGCGGTAGTCGTGCGATCCAAAGAGGGCCGAACCCATGACAAATAGGTCGGCGCCGGCTTCGGCACAAAGCCCGATCGTAGGGTCGTTGATGCCCCCATCGACCGAAAGCAGCAAATCGTTTCCGCCCACCGCAGCACGCAAATGCCGCAAGCGATCGAGGGCCTGTAAATCGAATTCCTGCCCACCATACCCGGCCATCACGCTCATCACCAGCACGAGGTCGGCGTCATGGAGGTAGCACTCGACGGACTCGATCGGCGTGGGGGGATTGAGCGAAAGTCCCGCGACCGCCCCGAGGCGGCGGATTTCTCGCAGCAACGGCCGCGGGTCGTCGACCGTTTCAACGTGGATCGTCAGTACGTCGGCACCCACCTTGCGGAACCGCTCTAGGTAGCGGCCAGGTTCGGAAATCATCAGGTGGACATCCAGCGGCAGTCGAGTCGAACGGCGGATGGCCTCGATCACGGGGAAACCGAAACTGATATTGGGCACGAAACGCCCATCCATGATATCCAGATGCAATATCTGGGCACCGGCCTCTTCCAAGCGGCGAATTTCCTGCCCCAAGTGAGCAAAATCGGAAGCGAGCAGCGACGGCCCGATGATGGGAGCCGCCGATCTGAGCTTAGCGATGATTTCCTTGGCCGCCATGGATCGGTTTCCTGAATTCTCAAAATAACGCACGCACTATCAATTCTACCAAACCAGAGAGCTTGCGTCTGCGCGTTCATGGAAAAGCATGTGTAACCAATTGGTATATATGCACTTGCGACAAGACGCAAGATTCCGGCTCATCCGTTTCTAGGTGCGGAACGCGAATAATTGTAGGGTGGGGAGATCGCAGCGAGCCTCACCAATTCTGTTGGGGTCTGCTTTGGGTGGGGCTCGTTTCACTCTCCCCACCCTACTCCTGCACCTAAAACCGGAAGAGCCATAATTACTGTCGATCAAGCTCCTCACTTTGGGGCAGGTCGGCCAGAGTCTGCAGGCCGAAGAGCTGTAAAAAACGGTCGGTGGTAAAGTACTGCACCATTCGCCGCTTGCCCGGCAACCGCTCGATCCGCAGCAAACCACGATGGACCAGTTGCGAAAGCACCGGGCCGCTTGGTTTTCCGCGGACCGCGCCGATCTGCTCGGCGGAGAGCGGTTGCCGATAGGCCACGACAGCCAGCACGTCAATCGCCGCCTGCGAAAGCCGAGCCTCGCGGATACGGCTGTAGAACAGCTCGCGTAGCGGATGAAACGGCTTGCGCAGGGTGATGCGGTAGCCGTCGGAATCTTCCGCTACGAAGTAAGGACAGCCGCTTTGCGTGTAACGCCGATTGAGCTCTTCGATCAACCCGCCGATCTCACCCGGTTCGACGCCGCGCATCAATTCGGCAGCACGGACGGCGGTCAACGGCCGACTATCGCGATCGCCGACGAAGAGCATGGCCTCCAGGATCCCCAACGGCGAAAGCGGGCCGGAGTCGTCGTCCATCGACTTATCGACCGCTGCTGCCGGTTCGTACCGCGGCGTCAACTGCAGTTTGTCAGCCTCCGTCGCGGCTTCGCCCACCGGCGGCTGCGGCGATTCGTTTCGAGACAGGTTGGAAACCTGTCCTACGACGTGACCCTGAGGCGGCGCACCCATCACCTGGGCGAACGCCTGGGCAAGCTCGTCCAGCGAAATGGGATCCTGGTCGTGTGTGTCTGTCATGGGATTAAATGACGAAGCTCAAAGGACGAAGCTCAAATGACGAATGACGAATGACGAATGACGAATGACGAATGACGAATGACGAATGACGAATGACGAATGACGAATGACGAATGACGAATGACGAATGACGAATGACGAATGACGAATGACGAATGACGAATGGGTTTGCCTCACTTCTTTTTCGTCATTCGGATTTCGTCATTTCCCATCATTTCCCATCACTTCCACCTCTTCGCCACTTCCTGCTTCATGAATTTCAGCCCGTCGCTGGCCAATTGCCGCTCGCTTTCGTACATCCGCCGCCAGATCTTGGTGGCGGCTGCGATCTTATCCAGTGCCAGACCAAAGGCCTCGATCACCATGAGGCCGTTATAGCCGATCTCATGCAGCGTGTCGAAGTTTTCCGCCCAGCGGATGTTGCCGGCCCCAGGCGTGCTGCGGTCGTTCTCGGAAATGTGGACGTGGGAGATGCAGTCCTTCAATGCACGGATGGCCGCCGGAGTATTCTTTTCCTCGATGTGCGAGTGGAATGTGTCGTACATCATCTTGCAGCGCGGATGGCCCACGTCGCGACAGAATCGCGCCCCGTCCGCTGCGGTATTTAATAGGTAGCACTCGAAGCGGTTGAGGTACTCGAGGCCCAAGGTGACGTTGACCTCCTCGGCATGCTCCGCAACTTGCCGCATGCCATCGGTGCCCCAACGCCATTCGTCGGCAGTCGGCCCGGCTCCGGAAAAATGGCCCAAGGCCGAATGGTACGGCCCGGCCAGCACCTCGCACCCGGCAGCCGCGGCACAGTCCAGCGCCGCCTTATTGGCGTCGATGCCCTTGCATCGTTCGGCAGCGTCGGGGCTGATCGGATTGTCGCCCGGCAGACGGATGGTCACGCCGGTCCGTGCCAGACCAAGATCGTTCAGTCGCTTACCCCACAAAGCATACTTCGGGACGTTGTATTCAAAGATCGGAATCTCCACGGCGTCGTAGCCGATCTTCTTGATCTCCTCCAGCACGGGCAGGATCGAGTCTTCCAGCGTATCACACCACAGCAGCAAATTGAGTCCAAATCGCACGGTACATCTCCTAAATAGTAAAGGGTCAACGACAAATGTAGGGTGGGCCGACCGCAGCGAGTCCCACCATGTATTCTGTGTAAAAAAAGTTCTATTGATCCGATTCTTGATCCTCGGAGCCTGACAAAATCCCCAGAATAAAGAAGTAAATGCCCGTAGGCAAGGCCAGGGCGCACACAATCCCATCGAAGATTGCTTCCGGCACGACCGGTTGTCGATGCGGAAGAAACGGCAAAACATCCGGCGGCAGCAGTTGTGCCAGGAGTATCGCGCCGGCGGCGAGACCCAAGGCCAGAAGGCCGGCACCCATGCCAAATTTATCGTCCGTTGACATAGTACATCAGGCTTTTCGGCCTGACCTCCATAGTACGCCAGGCTTTCCAGCCTGACCTCCGTCCACCTGTCAGGCTGGAAAGCCTGACGTACGACTACTTTACCGGAATTCCTTCCAGCAACTCATGCTGGCGGCGACGAACCAACTGCCGGGCGGCAGGAAACAATTCCTGCACCCCCTCTGGCAGAGGAATGAAGCCGACGCGACGCATGACTTGATTCATCCTAAGTAATAGTTTGTCATCTCGGCCGTAATCCCACAAGATGCGCTCCCGACAAAAAAGGAAAATCATGGGGGCTAGTCGGTCGGTGTTGCGGGCGGCGATGCGGTTGACGGTCTCCTGGACCACCCCTGGATCGACCGATTCCAGGGCATGGTAATAGGTCTCCAGCCCCCCGGGGTTGTCTTCCGCCAGGGTCCAGTCCAGCAACACCTCGACCAGCACATGGCCCAGAAAACTGGGACGAAAACCGCTGTCCGCCGGAAGTAGGGAACGGATCGCCGCGGAAAGCTCCAGCGTGGTCTCGGCGAAAGCCCGGGTCTTGTGGAACAGCGAATCGTCGCGGAAATGTTGCAACAGCCCCCGGGCGACTGCCGCCGTTTCGGAATGAGGGTGGGCCGCCAGCGGTTCCACGTTTTTTGCCCTCACCCGCACGCCGCGATCGACGACCGCAAGCCAATCGGGCACGGCCGTCCCCGCCACAAAGTAGGGATCGGCGAGAAACGGCAGGGCGTGGGAAAAGTAGTTCATGCAATGAGTGATAGGAAATTGATTTCCACGCACACCGTTGATTTTACCACAGGACACTGGTCAATCAAGGGGTAGGAGACGTTCGGGGGACACGAACCGATTATGGGTGTTTGAGTAACTTCGACGGACGACCTGCCTTCTGTGGGCGCAGGATACGACCTACGACTCGTTCCAGCCGATCCACAAACGTCGCATTTCCCAACGGACAGCCGGTGCGAACGTGTTCTCGAAAATCCCGCAACTCTTCTCGAATCGCACTGTCCAACAGTCCTCGCCAATTGGCCACCCTTGCCAGCATGGGAGCCGCACGTACCGATCGGTCGTCGCGGCCCGACAGGTGCGCTCTTGCACTGCTCCACGGCCAATCGGCGGCGTCGGGCACCAAACCTGCGCACCGACACAACTAGTCTTGCTAACCTTGGCATTTTGGGAATCTATCGAATCTACCCCAAAGTGTTAATATCGGTTCGTGTCCCCGAACCGTCTATGAGAGGGAGGAAATGGTTTTGGCCACGGATGAAACACGGACAAACACGGATAAAAGGAGAAGTGATAAACAATCCGTGTTTCATCCGTGTTTCATCCGTGGCTATAAATAAGCGAGAGTGAGAAAATAGTAGGGAACCTAATGATTGCTCGGTCACGTAGCCCCGCCTTGCTGTTAAATTCACCGGCATTTCGTTCTCATAGACCCAAGCCCACTGCAAATCGAAGCCTTCCGCCTCCTCCAACAAGAGTTGTAGTCAGAAACAGGAAATTCCAAAATACCGAAAGCCAGATGCCGCAAGACGTTATGCCCTAACCAGGCCCAGAACTTCAGGCTAATCGCTGGCATCCCCGGGATGGTAAAAAACGTGTTCGGCGAGGGGCTCCTGACCCCGCCGAAACGTCGGACCGAAGGTCTCCTAGTGAAAGAGAGACCTTCGGTCGGGGGCGTGGCTCGGTCGGAGACCGGCCACAGCAGTGTCGGAGACCGGCCACAAAAGTGGAAATGAAACAGAGGGAACGCCCCAGTGGGCGTTCCCTCCTGTCCGTAGCTCAGATGAACTTCCCGGTGAACGACGTCAATGCCTTCATGTAATTCCCGCGCTCGAAGGCGGCGTGGTCGGCGCAGTTCTGTTGGCTCATGCTGCCCTTGAGCTGCTCGACCGATTCGTACTCCTTCTCCTCCATCCACTCACGCAACCCGCTGAGGATTTTAGAGATCTGGCTGGAGCCTTCTTCATACACGGTCGAAACGACCATGCCGACGTCGGCCCCGGCCAGCAAGGCTTTGATCAGGCCCGCGGCGTCGTGCAAGCCGCTGGTCAGGGCTAGCGATGCCTTCAACTGCCCGCGCAGGATGGCGATCCAGCGGAGCGGCAGCAGCATCTCAAACGGCGTGCTGAGCACGAGCTTAGGTTTCGGCTCGAGCTCCTCCAGATCGAAGTCGGGCTGTAGGAAGCGGTTAAAGAGCACGAGGCCGTCTGCCCCGGCATCGACCAACCGCTTGGCCATATTGCCCATCGAACTGAAGTAGGGTCCAACCTTCACGGCCAGCGGAATCGAGACCGATTGCTTCACCGCGGCCACAAGATCGACATAACGGGCCTCGACGTCGCTGCCGGTCATAGTCAGATCGGTGGCAATGAAGTAGATGTTCAACTCCAGGGCATCGGCCCCGGCGTCCTGCATCATCTTCGCATAGCGGACCCAACCGCCCTTGCTCGTGCCGTTGAGACTGGCGATGATCGGAATTTTCACCGCCTTCTTGGCCTTGGAGATGGCCTCAAGGTAGCTCTCCGGACCGACGTGATAGTCGTCTTCCTCGGGGAAGTACGACAGGGCCTCGGCAAAGCTGTCGGTACCGAATTCGTGCAGCTTGGTCAGTTCGAGGCTGTCGTGCTCGATCTGCTCCTCAAAGAGCGATGGGAAAACGGCCGCGGCCGCGCCCTTCTCTTCGAGTGTGATGAGCGAATCGAGCTTCTGGGTCATCGGGCTGGCGGCAATCACCAGCGGGTTCTTCAGTTTCAAACCGAGATAGGTTGTGGATAGATCTACGCTCATGCTTTCACCTCGTTTGCAGCTTGGGTTGCAGCGACCGCACCGTCTGGGCCGTTGCCGGCGAGACGCTCCACGCCGGCTAATTGCTCGTAAAGGTGCCAGCGTGCGTTAATATCGTCCTGGGCCTGGTGGAACAATCGGGCAGCAACCTCCGGCTTGGAACGCGTAAGAATGTTGAAACGCGCTTCCTTCATGGCGAACTCTTTGTAGTCGCCCGTCGGCTTCTTGCTGTCCAAATGGAACGGATGGGCTTCGTCGCGCGGGTCGAAGTGGTACAACGGCCAGTAACCGCAGTTCACCGCTTCCTTCTGCAACTGCATGCCCGTGGTCATGTTGATGCCCCAGCTAATGCAGTGGCTGAAGGCGATAATCAGCGACGTGCCGCGATACGACTCGGCCTCGCGGATGACTTTCAAGGCGTGGGCCGGGTTGGCGCCCATGGCGATCTGGCCGACGTAGACGTTGCCATAGGCCATGGCGATCATGCCCAGATCCTTTTTACGTCCAGGTTTGCCCGCCGCGGCAAACTTGGCCACTGCGCCGCGGGGAGTCGACTTCGAGGCTTGGCCGCCCGTGTTGGAGTAAACCTCCGTATCGAGCACTAGGATGTTGACGTCGCGGCTAGAGGCGAACACGTGGTCCAACCCGCCGAAACCGATGTCGTAGGCCCAGCCGTCGCCGCCAAAGCTCCAGACGCTGCGACGGATCAGGTAATCGGCCGAGGCCGTCAGATCCTTCGCATCGCGGCTGCCGATGGCTGCCAACCGCTGCTTGAGCGTCGCCACCAGCGAACGCTGCAAGGCGATCTCGGCGTCGGTCTCCTGCTTGTTTTCCAGGAGGGCCTTGACGATTTCGTCGCCCAACGGACCGCTGAGTTTGCCCAGCAGCGCATGACAGTACTGCAATTGTTGGTCGATTCCCAAACGGAAACCCATTCCGAACTCGGCGTTGTCTTCAAACAGCGAATTTGCCCAGGCGGGTCCCTTGCCCTCCGCATTCTTCGTGTACGGCGTACAAGGCAAGTTGCCGCCGTAAATCGACGAGCATCCCGTGGCATTACCGATCAACATCCGATCGCCGAACAACTGCGTGATGAGCTTCACGTAAGGCGTTTCGCCGCAACCGGCGCACGCCCCGGAAAATTCAAACAGCGGCAGCAGGAACTGCGATCCCTTGACCGTTTCGAGTTTGACGTTCGAGCGATCGACGTCGGGGATGGTGAGGAAGAAGTCCCAGCCGGCCCGCTCGTGATCAAGGTGCGGGGTCTTCGGTTCCATGTCGATCGCTTTGTGCTTGACCTGCGTCTTGTCTTTGGCAGGGCAAACATCGACGCACAGGCCGCAGCCAGTGCAATCGTCGGGAGCGACTTGGATGACGAACTTCCAGCCCGGGTATTCCTTCATCTTGTAGTCGGTCGCCTTGAAGCCCGCGGGAGCCTTTTCCAAAAGCGACGGCTCGAAAACCTTCATCCGGATGGCTGCGTGTGGGCAGCCTAGCGAGCAAAGCCCGCACTGGATGCAGATCTTCTCGTCCCAGATGGGAATGTCCTGGGCGATCGAACGCTTCTCGTACTGCGTGGTGCCCGTGGGGAACGTGCCATCGACCGGCATCGCGCTCACCGGCAGTTCGTCGCCACGGTTGGCGATCATCATGCCCAGCACGTCCTTGACAAACGCTGGGGCATGAGCGGGAACGGGCGGCAGTATATGGAAATTCGAGCTGACCGAGGCCGGCACTTTGACTTCGCGCAGGCCGGCCAGGGCCATGTCGATGGCGGCGTTGTTGCGGTCAACAATCGCACCGCCACCCTTCTTGCCGTAAATGGCCTTGACTTGGTCCTTGATGTGGCCGATCGCCTCTTCCGGAGGAATGACGTTGGCCAGCTTGAAGAAGCAGGTCTGCATCACCGTGTTGATGCGGCCGCCCAAGTCGGCCTCGCGGGCCACATTGAAGGCGTCAACCACGTAGAACTTCAGCTTCTTCCCGACAATCTGCTCCTGCACTTCGCAGGGTAGATGGTCCCATACTTCGTCCGGGCCGTGGGGGCTGTTCAGCAGGAACGTCGCCCCAGGCATTGCCATCGAAAGCATGTCGATGCGCTCGGTGAAGTGGAACTGGTGACAGGCCACAAAATTCGCCTTATGCACAAGGTAGGAACCCTTGATCGGCCGCGGGCTGAAGCGAACGTGCGACGTGGTGACCGAACCGGCCTTCCGCGAGTCGTAGACGAAGTAACCCTGCGAGTACATCGAGGTGTTCTCGCCGATGATCTTCACCGAACTGCGGTTGGCACTCACGGTGCCGTCGCTGCCGAGGCCGAAGAACACGGCCCGAGTCACGTCTTCGCCTTCGGTCGAGAAGTTGTCGTCCGAATCGAGGCTCAAGAAGGTCACGTCGTCCTTGATGCCGACGATGAACCGCTGCTTCGGCTGGGCCTTCGACAACTCGTCGTAAACTGCCGCCACATGGGCTGGCGTGAATTCCTTGGACGAAAGTCCATAACGGCCGCCGATGATCTTCGGCAGCGGACCGTCCCAGCTTTCGGCGATTGCGGTGACCACGTCCTGATAGAGCGGCTCGCCGTTGGAGCCGGGCTCTTTGGTGCGATCAAGCACCGCGATCTTCTTGACGCTCTTGGGAATCGCCGCCAACAGGGCGGTCTTGTCCAAGGGACGGAACAGGTGTACCTTGACCAAGCCGATCTTCTCGCCATGGGCGGTAAGGTGGTCGATCGTCTCCTCGATCACGCCGGTGCCGGAACCCATGCAGACGATCACACGGTCGGCGTCGGGTGCGCCGACGTAGTCGAACAGATGATATTGTCGGCCAAACAGCCCTGCGAACTTGTCCATCGTCTTCTGCACGATGGCTGGGCAGGCATCATAAAACTTATTGCACGCCTCGCGAGCCTGGAAGAAGACATCGGGGTTCTGGGCCGTGCCGCGAAGCTGGGGATTCTCGGGCGAGAGTGCCCGGGCGCGGTGGGCGGCGACCAGATCCATGTCGATCATCTGGGCCACTTGCTCGTCCGTCAACTGCTCGATCTTGTTCACTTCATGCGAGATGCGGAATCCGTCGTAGAAGTGAATGAACGGCAGGCGGGTTTCGAGCGTCGCCGCGTGGGCAATCAGGGCCAAGTCCTGAGCCTCCTGGACCGAATCCGAGGAGAGCATCGCCCAACCGGTGCTGCGGCAGGCCATCACGTCGCTATGGTCGCCAAAAATGGACAGCGCGTGCGTGGCCACGGTGCGGGCAGTGACGTGGAAGACCGTCGAGGTCAGTTCTCCCGCAATTTTGAACATGTTGGGAATCATCAGCAAGAGACCCTGCGACGCCGTGAAGGTGGTCGTCAAGGCCCCGGCTTGCAGCGAGCCGTGGACCGCGCCGGCGGCCCCTGCTTCACTCTGCATTTCTACAACACTCGGCACGGTGCCGAAAATGTTCTTTCGGCCGGCGGCCGCCCAAGCATCAGGCATCTCACCCAAGCTCGTCGATGGCGTGATCGGATAGATCGCCGCCACCTCGCAGCAGAGGTGGGCAATGTTGGCCGCCGCTTCATTGCCGTCAACGGACACGAAGCGTTTTGTTTTCAAAATAGGTTTCCTCAATGGCTCGTTAGTGTGGAATGATTGAGTAATTCGGGAACTAGGGTTGCCGCGGAGTCAGGGCAGACTATGTCCCGAGTACGGGCTAAGGTAAGGGTAGGCACGGAAGCGGGCATGTTTTGAGCTTCCGGCATTGTTGAAGCGAAGTCCCGCCGAGTGAAGTCCGTCTTCTCTCGCTAAATTCCATGGGGCGAGACCAAGCCATACAGGATAGCGTTTGGGTATTTATTTCGCAAGGGGCTCGACCTTTGGTAAACGGAAAAACTAGTCGATTCGCAAATGCAATGCCCACAAGAGTATGCAACGAATCTCGATTATTGCATCGCTTTTCCGTGGCAGATATTTTGACTTCGGTCAGAAATCGTGTATACCATTAGTGGAGGAGTTGAATGTGGCACGGCCAACAACTCCCTCAACGGTGGCTTTTCGTTCGATCCGACCCTTCAACTTCAGGAGTGTGGCTCTATTGCTAGATCCCGAATGTAGCTTGAGAACGGCTGCACGTCGTCATGAGACCTAATGCTATTACTCGAGGGCCGGTTGGTCGTACCCGTCACCCCTGCCCTGAAAGCGTGACAAATCACGCAGCATGTCTCCGCGACGCACGCAGCCGTTTTTTTACAACCACGCGCACGAACTCACGGGCCGATGCTCTGCGGATGCGTTTCCAGGAAGTCGCGTGGACCACGGGTTGTGTAATAGGGATAGCTCACTGAGCCCCCTGGCCCGGCCTGCTGTTGCTGAGCCCCCGAGGCGTTGCCCCGGCAGGGTTCACACCGATTGCTACAGCGAGGGTTAGCACAGCCAGCGAACACGGCGAGGCATGTCGACGCGGCCAGAACGAGAATTGTATGTCGCATGTTGAATGCTTCCTTTCTCCTGCCTGCTAGGCCAGGCAATCCTTCGGAATGGGTTCAGCAGGCACCCGACTGGGCTAGAATCCGCGGAACATACCAAGTTTGGGTCGAGGCCCCCTGGTGAATATCGGATGAGACAACCGTTAGAATCCAGAAAAACGTCAAAACCGCTGCCTGCCGCAAAACCTCTACATCAAGAGTCTACCCAGCAACTCCCCTCTCCCTTTTGGGAAAGGGGCAGGGGTGAGGGCTTTCCGGATAGCCACAAAGACCGTAAATGGCAGTATGCATAAAACAAAGACTTTGGGAAGGTCTCGTCCCTGCCAGCTCAATTGTGGTAGACTCATAGAATCATGGTTGCGTCCCCCAAATACATCGAGAACACGATCGCGTTGTTTCGCAAGGCAGCCGATGCGAACCTCGCGACCTCTGGCCGCGTGGGCAACATGATCAACATCGGCCCCGAGTCGGGCGATGACGTGGTGTTGACCGGCGATTTACACGGCCACCGCAGAAATTTCAACCTCATCCGACGCATCGCCTCACTGAAAACTCTTCCCCGGCGGCACCTGGTGATGCAAGAGGTCTGTCACGGCGGTCCCACATACCCTCAGAATGGCGGGTGCATGTCCCATGCTATCCTGGAGGACATCGCCCGTTTGAAGGTTCGCTATCCAGATCGCGTCCATTTTCTTCTGGGGAATCACGAACTGGCCGAAGTGACCGACTACCCGATCCAGAAGAACAGGCAGATGCTTAACGTCTTGTTTCACCTGGGGTTGGAGCAGATGTACGGACCGGAAACCGAGCGTGTCCGCGAGGCACTCCTTGGGTTCCTCGGAACGTGTCCGCTGGCAGTGCGGATTGCCGGCGGCGTGTTTGTCTGCCATAGCATCCCGGAGAGACTCGACAAACGCCCGTTCGATCAGGCGATCTTTTTGCGGCCTTTGAATCCGCTTGAATTCTACGAACGAGGCGATATTTTCCGGATGGTATGGGGGCGTGATTATCGTCCGGAGAACGCCCGAGCCTTCGCGGAATTGATGAAAGCCCGCGTGCTGATTCACGGCCACGAGCCATGTCCAGATGGTTTTTCCGTACCCAATCCACATCAGGTGATTTTGGATTGTTGCGGCGATCAGGCCTGTTACGTCGTGCTTTCCACAGACCGGGAGTGGACGCAGGCCGAAGTGGTGCAGCAGATTCAGCGACTGGGGTGAGGAAAAAGTAGGACTAGATCATAACCTTGCCAACTGCTGTCATTGCTGGGCAGTCCGCTCCACGCACCCTACAAATTTTCGTTACCCACATCTTTCGGCCGGCCAAGTGTCTTCATGGCCATTTATGGTCATTCCCGGCGCAGCCGGTATTCGGCCCGTGCTTTAGCACGGGTTTTGGGATGACCGTGATCGACCCCCCCGCGTCCCGACCGCCTACGGCGGTCGGGACGCGGGGGGAATGGAAGTTTTGGTCATAACTCATTCTGCCGTTGACTCTCAGGGCGTGAATGGGTAATTTTCCCACGCGCCGCATGTTTTCTTGGTAAGGACGCCAAGTACTACGGCCGATTCCGGTCATTCTTCCTTCGGGGCAGTCACAATGAGCTTCAGCAATAACGGACAGGGAAGTCAGAATAGTGCAATCCAAGGCGTTCCGCTCTTGGACTTGGGACGCCAACACACGGGATTGCGGGCAGAAATGCTTGCCGCGCTCGGCCGGGTCTGCGATAGCGGCGGATTCATACTAGGTTCAGAGGTCACGCACCTCGAACAACAATTTGCCATCTACTGCCAGGCAAAGCACGCCATCGGCTGTGCCTCCGGCAGCGATGCCCTACTCTTGGCCTTGATGGCTTTGGATATTTCCACCGGCGATGAGGTGATTCTGCCGAGTTTCACGTTTTTCGCCACGGCCAGCGCAGTCACGCGGCTTGGTGCCCGGCCGGTTTTTGCCGACATCGATCCGCAAACCTTCAATATCGACCCCGAACATGTTGCGTCACTGGTTACTCCCTCCACAAAGGCCATCCTTCCCGTACACTTGTTCGGACAGGCCGTCGACACTGCGGCCTTGGCCGAGATTGCCCGGCCGCAAAACATCGCGCTGGTGGAAGACGCCGCCCAGGCAATTGGTGCGGAGGTCCAAGGCCGCCGCGTCGGTTCGATCGGTGCGATTGGCTGTTTTAGTTTCTATCCGACCAAGAATCTCGGCGGGGCCGGCGACGGCGGCATGTTGACCACGCAATCCGATGATCTGGCCGATCGCCTGCGATTACTTCGCGGCCACGGAATGCGTCCGCGGTACTTCCATTCGTGCATCGGCATCAACAGCCGCTTGGATTCGTTCCAGGCAGCCGTGCTCAACGTCAAATTCCCACTCTTGGATCACTGGACTTTCCTGCGACAGACGAACGCCGACCGCTATACGGAACTTTTCACCGAGGCGGGACTGCATCACACCCTCGTGCTGCCGGAGACGAAGCCCGGCATGAGGCATGTCTGGAACCAGTACGTGATTCGCGTACCCGAAGGCATGCGCACGCCGCTTCGCGAGGCACTGACGGAAGCCCACATCGGCACGGAAATCTACTATCCGCTGGGCCTGCACCAGCAGGAATGCTTCCGCTATTTGGGCTATCAGCCCGACGATCTGCCTCAAACGCGGCGAGCGACGGAAGAAGTGCTTGCGTTGCCGATCTTCCCGGAACTGCGGGCCGAGGAGCAGAAGCTCGTTGTCGAGCGGATTGCCGCGTTCTTTGCAACGCGTAGCGGCGGCCACGCAATTCAGCCGCCAAAGTTCCTCACTCGGCGTTCGGTAACCAGCGGGTAGAACCTTGACCGCAGCCCTGCTGGGCATAATAATTGAGGGATCTCCGCCGGGTTTGCGGATAATTGAGGTGCGGGCGTCTCGCCTGCCCAAGATGTTGTGGTTGAACCAGGCAGGCGAGACGCCCGCACCACAAACTTGGCGGAGAGCCTATAATTGAGTTCTTTGAGGACGTTATTTCCAAAATCAGGGTACGCAGCCCGGAAGGCTACGCGGCATCCCGGTTTCTTGAAATGACCCAACATCCCAACGAGACCACTTCCATGCCTGCTACCACGCGCGTTCCCGATTCGTCTGGACGCTTCGGCCAGTTCGGCGGGCGCTATGTTCCCGAAACGCTCACGCGCGCCTTGAATGAGCTGACGGTCCAATACACCCAGGCTGCGGCCGATCCGGCCTTTCTGGCCGAACTCAACGATCTGTATAAGCACTATGTCGGCCGGCCGTCGCCGCTCTACTTCGCGCGCCGGCTGACAGAGCATTGTGGTGGTGCGAGAATCTATCTGAAACGCGAAGATCTCAACCATACCGGGTCTCATAAAATCAACAACACGCTCGGCCAAGCCTTGCTCGCGCTTCGCATGGGTAAGCAGCGGGTCATCGCCGAAACGGGTGCCGGGCAGCACGGCGTGGCCACCGCCACGGCCTGTGCCCACTTCGGCCTGCAATGTATCGTCTACATGGGCGAAGAAGACATCCGCCGCCAACGGCCCAATGTCTTCAGCATGAAACTCCTTGGAGCGGAAGTCCGGCCGGTGACCAGCGGTTCGCGGACCTTGCGCGACGCAGTCAACGAGGCATTTCGCGACTGGATGAGCAGCGTCGAATCGACCCACTTCTGCGTTGGCTCGGTCATCGGGCCGCATCCCTTTCCGCAGATTGTTCGCGACTTCCAGTCGATCATCGGCCGAGAAACCCGGATTCAGAGCCTGGAGCAACTCGGCCATTTGCCCAATGTCATCGTGGCTTGCGTAGGCGGAGGGAGCAATGCGGCGGGCATGTTCTATCCGTTTATCGAGGATGCCGAGGTGGAACTTGTCGGCGTCGAGGCGGGCGGACGATCCGAGCGGCCGGGCGATCACGCCGCCACGCTCTCCTTCGGTCGGCCTGGCGTACTCCATGGGGCGTTCAGCTACGTCTTGCAGGACGACGACGGTCAGACTTCCGACGTGCATAGTGTTTCCGCCGGGTTGGATTATCCCGGCACCGGCCCTGAGCACAGCTATTGGAAAGATGCCGGCCGCGTGCGGTACACGTTCGCCCGAGACGACGAAATCCTAGATGCCTTCGATGCCCTGGCTCGCTTGGAAGGCATTTTGCCCGCCTTGGAAAGCTCGCACGCCCTCTGCCGTGCCCTGGAGATTGCCGCTTCGCGGAAGGCCGACGACGTGGTCGTCGTTTGTCTCTCCGGCCGTGGCGATAAGGATGCCGCGGAGATTGCGCGATTACGAGGACTAGAGTTTTAACGGAAATATCGAAATCCGAATGACGAAATCCGAAATAAATTCAAAATAGGAAGCACGAAGGACCAAAGTTTCGCATTTCATTCGTCATTCGTCATTCGTCATTCGTCATTCGTCATTCGTCATTCGTCATTTGAAGCTTGCCATGCCCATCATTCTCCTCACCATCCCTGGCCTGCGTGAAAAAGACGTCGCCGTCATGCCTCAGCTTCGCGAGATGACTGCGGCGGGCCAGATCGTCAACCTTGTGCCGAGCTTCCCCTGCGTGACCTGTCCGGTGCAGGCCAACATGACCACGGGCCGACTGCCGTCTGCCCATGGCGTGGTGGGTAATGGGCTTTATTGGCGAGAGAAGCAGCAGATCGAGATGTGGACGTCGCCGAACGACTGCATCGAGCGGCCGCAGATTTGGGATATTCTTTCGCACGCAGACCTGACTTCGGCGGTGTGGTTTGCCATGCACGGTTTTGGGGCGGAGGCCGAATACCTCTGCACGCCCAAGCCGGTCCATAATCCCGATGGTACGGAGTCGCTTTGGTGCTATACGCGGCCAGCGGAACTTTACGGCGAGTTGCGCGATGAACTGGGCCACTTCCCCCTGAAGCATTTTTGGGGGCCGCTGGCGAACATCCGCTCAACGGCGTGGATCGCCCAATCGGCTGCGATTGCGGCACGTCGATGGAACCCCGATTTCTTCTGGATCTACCTGCCGCACCTTGACTACGCCGCCCAGAAGCTTGGCCCTGACAGCCCTGCCGCCGTGGCCGCACTCGGCGAGTTGGACGCCGAATTGGGCCGGCTCCACGCGGCCATGCAAGAGAATTACGGCGACGATTTGCTTTGGCTCGTCGCCGGCGAGTATGCCATCACGCCGGTCGATCACGTCGCTTACCCCAATCGCGTGCTCCGCGAGGCTGGGTTGCTGAGCGTCCGAGAGCAGGCCGACGGCGAGTATCTCGACCTGGCCGCCAGCCGTGCCTGGGCCTTGGCCGATCACCAGTTCTCCCATGTCTTCGTGGCTGATAGTGACCCGCGGACTATCGAGTTGGCCGCTGGAATCTTCCGCAACCAGCCCGGCATCGCCGAGGTGCTCATGGGCACTCAGCGAGGCCGTTATGGGCTGGACCATCCCCGTAGCGGCGAGTTGATTCTCGTTTCCGCGCCCAACAGTTGGCAGGCCTATTACTATTGGCTTGCTGATGAAAAGGCACCCGGCTTTGCTCGAACCGTCGATATCCATCGCAAACCGGGCTATGATCCCGTCGAGCTGCACGTTGACATGGCCACGCGGAGCATCCCGCTGGACGCCACGCTGGTCCGTGGTTCGCATGGAGCTCCTGCGGTCGATCCCACGCAGCACACCGTGCTTCTCGCCTCGAAGCCGATCCTACCCGATGGCCCGACGGTGTCGGATACGGACGTGTTCGGGATTGTGATGAAGCAGTTTGGTGTAACGATGGGTGAACGCGAGCAGTAAAAGATTCCGGTTATGAACGATTTTCCCCTAATTCCCCGCAGTCCCGAGTTGATGTCCCGGTCCGATTCGGCCCTCTTGGTGATCGATGTGCAAGTAAAATTAGTTGCATCGATCGGAGCGAGGGAGCGGATTGTAGAAAATGTGCGGCGGCTGATCGAGGGCGCCAAGCTGCTTGGCCTGCCCGTCAGGGCATCCGAGCAATACCCTCGGGGTTTAGGGCCAACGCTCCCCGAACTGGCGTCCCTTCTCCCGCAGCGCCCTGCCAAACTCAGCTTCAGTTGCAGGGAGCTGCCAGAGTTGTTCGCGGACCTCCGTCCGCAAAATATCGAAAAACTGCTGATTTGCGGCATTGAAACCCACGTTTGCATTCAGCAAACGGTACTCGACCTGCTGGCCGACGGGTGGCGGGTCTATGTGGCCGTGGATGCGGTCGGATCGCGACACGACCTCGATCACCAGACCGCTCTGCGGCGGATGGAATCCTCGGGTGCCGTGCTCACCAGCACCGAGGCCGCGCTCTTTGAATGGTGCCGGACTGCCGATACCCCAGAGTTCAAACAGATCCGCCAAATCGTACGAGAAACGATGCCGGCATGACTCTTAGGATCGGCGCATCAATAAGTGTCGCAAGAAAAATAGCATGCACACTCCGTGTGATGTCCGCCCCCCCGCTCGGCGAGTGAGCAAAACACGACAGTCATTTGCGCCGATCCTTAGCGGCCGTTCCGAGATTCCAATTCGGAAATCTTTGCCACCCGCCGGGCGTGGCGGCCACCGTCGAAGGGCGTGCTGAGCCAAATCTCCACGAGGCGATCGACCAGCCGATCGCCCAGCGTGTCGCCGGAGAGACAGAGTACGTTCAGGTCGTTGTGACGGCGGCTCAATTCGGCGGTTAGGTCGTCGTGGCAAGGCGCGGCGCGAACGCCCGCAATCTTGTTGGCGGCGATGCACATCCCTATACCGGTACCGCAGACCAAAATCCCCCGATCGACCTCGCCGGTCGAGACCCTTCGGCCTACTTGTGCGGCAATGTCGGGATAGTCGATCGACTCGGAGCCATGGCTGCCGATATCGACCACGTCCTGGCCGAGACGCACGAGCAACTCGACCAGTTTCCCACGCATTGCCGCGCCGCGATGGTCACTGCCAACCGCAATCCTCATCGTTTCACTTCCCGTTGAACGGACATCCTCCCGAACTCATCGTCAGGGGGTGAACTGCTGGCACCAATAAATCGTCCCTTCGGGGGTCTGGTATGCCGCAACACCGATGCGGCGATGGCCGCCATTGAGAATGTTCGCCCGATGGCCGGAAGAGTTCATCCAGGTCCGAACCACCTCTTGGCTGCTCGATTGCCCCATCGCAATATTCTCCGCCACACCAATTCGCGCATGCACAAGCTGTCGATTGGTCGTCATCCAAGTGCAGTGCTGTCGAGCCGTGGCCATGAGATTGGCGTCCACCGAAAACGCAGGACGACCATATCGGGCTCGCTCGGCGTTGGTGGCGTCGACAACGCTTTGTTCTATTGCCAACAGTTCAAATTTCGGTTCCGTTTTCTGCCCAGGCTTAGGCTCCGTCCGGGGCGGATCGGTCGGAAGTCGATAGGCTACATGAACCTGCGGCTCCGTTTTTTTCTCCGGTGCCGTGGCCGTCTTCGGCGGCTGCGGGTTCGGGGCATCTGCCGGTTTGGGAGCCTGGGTTTGCGAGACGGCTTGAGATACTGCGGCGGCAGGCTGGGATTGCTCGGCAGGCTCCGCGCCACAGAACGCCACGGTGGCGCAGAAAACAACAGTCGAAAGCATGAAATTCTCCTTCGGGTTCCGGATGCTAAGGTGGGAGCATCCTTGGCGGGCGAGATCAAAAAGCGAGCGTCGCGGAGAATTTCGGCGACTACACCCTCTTTTCAATCCCGTGGAAAATAACGAATCTACTACATAAAGCAATTAAGATACGCAATTGGTGCGGGATTGCAAGGGGCCCAAGGCGAAAACAGGTCGGTTTCATTGAGATTTCCGTTAAAATAGATAAAGCAGGCTGCCTAGGGATGTTTCTCTGGCTCTCCGCCGGGTTTGCGGATAATTGTGGTGCGGGCATCTCGCCTGCCCAAGATGTTGTGGTTGAACCAGGCAGGCGAGACGTCCGCACCACAAACTTGGCGGAGAGCTGTTTTTCTCCAATGCCTCGCCTTGACACACGGCCAAGGAGCCTTTATTCTCCCCCCCTTGGAAGCTTCCCTAGTTTGACCGGGCAAGGAAGTCCGGTTCCCACCAGACCACGGAGGGTGTCAGTCTTGGACGGCCGTCGTAATGTTTTAATTGTTGATCCCTCGGACGAGACTCGCGTCGTCTTGCAAACCGCTCTGGAACGTCGCGGCATGCAAACGATGGCCGCCAGCCACGCCAAGCAGGGGTTGGCCTTGGCGCGGCAGCATCACCCCGACCTGATCGTCCTCGACCTGGAGATCGATCCGAGCGGCCCCGACGAAGTCGCGGCACCCTTTGCCGAGCAGTCGCGGATAGACCACGCCGCATTGGTTCTCTTGGGCAGCGTGCGGCGACGACAACCCCTTTCTCCGGGGGAATATGTCACCAAGCCCTATCACTATGCGCCCTTAATCCGTAAAATCGAAGAAATCCTCTCCGCAAAGGACATGGAAACCAATCGTGCCGTCGCTGTTTGTGATTCGTGGAAATGACCAAGGTACGCGTTTTGAGTTGGAGGAGGCCATCCTCCGGCTCGGACGCGACAAGTCCAGTGCTATCCACGTACACGATACCGAGGTCTCGCGGCATCACGCCGAGTTCCGCCGCACCCATCGCGATTTCACCGTCTCCGACCTCAATAGTTCCAACGGTACTTTCGTGAACGGAAAACGGGTGAATCAGCACCTGCTGGCCAGCGGCGATCAGGTGCAGGTGGGGGTGACCTTGATGCTCTACACCGGGCCTTCCGAGGAGTCCCACGGCACGATCGGCAATTCGGTCGATATCGCCGCCCAAGCCACTCCCGACGACCACTCGCGCATCATCCACTCCGTCTCGCAAAGTGAAGGAAGCCGAATTTTCGACGCCCATGCCGACTTGTCGCAAAATTCCTGGCTGGCTCGGGCACGCAGCAACCTCCAGGTGATGTATCACACCGCTCTGGCGGTCAGCCATACGCTGGACATCGACCAGTTGCTCAACCGCATCATGGAGCTGATTTTCGAGTGGGTTGAGGCCGACCGGGGTTGCGTCATGCTGTTCGACCCGGACACGCGGCGACTCGATCCCCGCGTGCGGCGAACCCGCAATAACGCCGAACAAGGCGATAAAATCATGATCAGCAAGACGATCCTTGATTTTGTCGTCGAAAAAAACGAGGGCGTGCTCACCAGCGACGCCCGGCAGGACGATCGCTTCAACCCGGGGGCAAGCATCCTGAAACTGGGCGTTCGTGAAGCAATTTGCGTACCGATGCAAGGCCGTTACCACGTGGTCGGCGTGATTTACATCGATACCTCCACTTCACCCCAGCAGATCCTCGAACGAGGCGGCACCGCCCGGCGATTCACCGAGGACCATCTCAAGCTCATGATCGCCATTGGCCACCAGGCGGCCCTGGCGGTGGAAGATACCCGCTACTACTCGGCCATGGTTCAGGCCGAGCGGCTGGCCGCCATCGGCCAAACCATCGCCACCCTCTCGCACCACATCAAAAATATCCTCCAGGGTATCCGCGGCGGAAGCTACCTGATCGAGATGGGGCTGACCGAACACGACGAGTCGATCGTCGGCAAAGGCTGGAAAATCGTCGATAAAAACCAAAACAAAATCTCCGCGCTGGTCCTGGACATGCTCACCTTCAGCAAGGAGCGAGAGCCTGACCTGACCACCGCCAATATCAACGCGGTTGTTCGCGACGTCGTCGACCTGATGCAAACCCGGGCCCAGGAAGAGCTTGTTGAACTGGCCTACCAGCCCGCCGAAAACATGCCCGACCTGGTCTTCGATCCCGAAGGGATTCATCGAGCCGTCCTCAATATCGTGACCAACGCACTCGATGCCGTGACCGACCTCGATTCCCCCGGCCGCGTGGCGGTGATAACCCGTTACCTGCTCGAAAAAAATGTCGTCCAGATCGAGATTCGCGACACGGGCCCAGGCATCGCCGCCGACCAACTGAGCAAACTGTTCAGCCCCTTTGTCTCGACGAAGAAAAGCCGCGGCACGGGCCTCGGTCTCCCTGTGAGCCAAAAAATCCTGACCGAACACGGCGGAAAAATCATCGTCGATAGCCTCCCCGGCCAGGGGGCATGTTTCACCCTAGAGCTACCCGCCGTAAGCCCAACCACCTCGTCTACTACTTCACGCGACGCAACATGATGCGAACCCAGGTTCGGCGCGGGTCTCCTGACCCCGCCGAAACGTCCGCCCGAAGGTCTCCCGGTAAATAGGAGACCTTCGGTCGGCGGCGCGGCTCGGTCAGAGACCGGCCACAACAGACCACCTTGTCTACTTACTACTTCACACGACGCAACATGATGCGGCTGTCCGCCACCGAACAACCGTCGCCCTTGGCGTGGACGATCAACGGGTTGATGTCGCATTCCGAAATTTCGGGATGGTTGCAGACCATGGTGGAGAGCCGCAGGAGCGTTTCGACAAGGGAGTCGACGTCGGAAGGCGGGCTGCCGCGGAAACCGTCGAGTACCTTAAAGGAGCGAATCTGATGCACCATGCGCTCGGCTGAAATCTGCCACATCGGCGCCAAACGGAACGACACGTCCTTGAGTACCTCGACCAACGTGCCGCCGAGACCGAACATCATGAGCGGTCCAAACCGCGGGTCCCGGCTGGCGCCAAGGATCACTTCGACACCCTTGCTCGCCATCTCTTCGACGAGAATCCCCTCAATCTTCGCGCCGGGAATGTGGCTCTCCACGTTACTCAAAATCTTTTTGTAGGCCGCACGGGCTTCCTCGACGCCGTGAACATTCAGAACCACGCCCCCCGCGTCATACTTGTGAACTACGTCGGCCGACATCACCTTCAGGACCACGGACGTGCCGAACGTCTCGACAATCTTCGCCACCTCGTCGGCGGTCGTCGCCACACCGCTGCGCAACAGCGGCAGGCGATAGCAGGCCAACAGCGGGCGGCAGTCCGCCTGCGTGAGGTAACGCTCCGGATAGTCGTTCAACAGATCGGCCACGATCTTCCGGGCACCCTCGACGTCGAGGTCGTGGAAAACCGCCATCTCACGCCGTGGAATCTCGCTCGAAGCCACCAGCCAGTTGGCGGCGGCAAGGCTCTTGATTCCGTCTTCGGGGAAGGGGTAGTTCGGAATGCCGGCCGCACGCAAAATACCCACGCCGGCCGCCACGTCCCTCGCCCCCATGAAGGAGCAGACGACCGTTTTGTTGATGCCCTTGACGGCCTCGGGCACGACGGCGGCCGTCTCCTCGATGTCGGTCATCGACTGCGGCGTTAGGATGACCATGCCCATATCGACGTTTTCGTCTTCCAGCACCGTGCGGACCGCGGCCTTGTAACGATCGGCTCGGGCATCTCCGATCACGTCGATCGGGTTTTGCAGCGAGGCGGTGACGGGCAGCGACGGTTTCAGCTTCTGCTTCGTGGCTTCGCTCAGCTCGGCCAGTTTCAATCCATGACGCATGGCGGCGTCGGTGGCCATGATCCCCGGCCCGCCGGCGTTGGTGATAATTGCCACTCGGCCGCCACGCGGAAGCGGCTGCATGGTGTAGAGTGCGGCGTAGTCGAACAGTTCGGAAATCGTATCGACGCGCTGCACGCCCGCTTGCAGCAAAAGGGCGTCGTACACCGAGTCCGAGCCGGCCAGCGAACCGGTATGGCTGCTGACGGCCTTGGCCCCCTCCGGCGACCGGCCCGACTTCAGGCAGAGCATCGGCTTGTGGGTCTCCCAGAAAATGTCGCTGACGGTCTCGATGAACTGCCGCCCGTTGGTGATGTCCTCAAGGTACATGGCGATGACCGAGGTCTTCTCGTCCTTGGCAAGGTAACCGAGCAGGTCGATTTCGTTGACGTCGGCCTTGTTTCCGAAGCTGATGAACTTGCTGAAGCCCATCTGACGCTCCTCGGCGTAGTCGAGCACCGAGGTACACAGGGCACCGCTTTGGGAAATAAAGGCCAAATTGCCCGGCTTGGGCATTTTGCGGCCGAAGGTCGCGTTCATCGACACGGTCGGGTCCGTGTTGATCACGCCCAGGCAATTCGGCCCGATCAACGGTATCCCGGCCGCGCGGACCTTGTCCCGAAGTACGGCTTCAAGTGCCGCGCCCTCGGGCCCGATCTCCTTGAAACCGGCCGAAATGACCACCAGGGCCTTCACCCCCTTCGCAATCGCTTGATCGACCACGCTCAAAATCCCCGTGGCGGGGACGATGAGTACCGCCAAATCAACCTCGGAGGGAACATCGGCCAAACTCGCGTAGGCGTGAACCCCCAAAACGGCCTTGGCATTCGGGTTCACCGGAAAGACCGAGCCGTTGAACTCGGCATACAACAGATTGCGAAAAATATCGTTGCCGACCGTGCCGGGCCGCGTCGAGGCTCCGACCACCGCGATCGACTGGGGATAAAATACCGCATTCAGCTTGGGGGCTACTACAGAATGTTCCAACACGAGCGATTCTCCTCTTAGGTTACCGTAAGGCCGCAAAACGGGAATCCCTTAGTATGAGATTCATACCCGAAGTTGTCAAACCCTAGAGCAAAGTGTACCGTAAAAGATCGCAAATAAGAAGTAGGGTGGGGAGAGTGCAGCGAGCCCCACCAACAGGGAAAACAAGACAAAGAGAATTCACCGCATAAGACCACGGAGAGCGCAAAAGATAGGAGAAAGATAAACCTGCCTTTCAATTATTTTTCTGTCCCTCCCCCTCTTTTTTTCGCGTCCCTTCCTCCCCTTCCCTCTTTCCCTCCCTCCTCTGTTGCCCTTCGCTTGGCCGCCAGTCGCGGCTAAAATATAGGTGGCGAGCCGATGGCGTTTGTTTTCCAATCAAGGTATCTTCATCGAATCGGTTCATGGGCGAAAAGCGAATCCGAATGATTATCGGTAGCGTCAACTCACACCGCGAAGCGGTCGTGTCACTTTCCATTGAGGGTGCGTGAAGCGAACCACCCCCAAAAATGGTGAGTTGCGCACGGATTCCGAAAGAGCCGGAAAACTGAGCTTGCCTCCAACCCCGCCCTCGGGTAACAGTAAATGGCCATGACTTTCCCCAACTACGTCATCATCAATACTTCCACCTCGACCGTTTGGAGCGACCCGGCCGTACACGAGCCGCTGCGGCGCAGTATCGCGGCAAATCCCGGCAACCTGATCCAGGCTGTGACGTCCCGCCCGGTGAAAATCGGCCGCGAAAGTCTCATCGTCGAGGCTGGGTTGACGGTCGGCAATCGATCGATACCTGTGGCTGTCAAACAATACCGCCCGCGTACGCTTTGGAAAGCCCTGGCGGCTCTCTTTCGACCGGCCAAGGCGATGCAGAACTGGCGCAAGGCTGAGTTCCTGCTCTCGCACGACATTGCCACCCCGCAGCCCCTGCTGGCCTGCCGACCGCGCGGCTGGACGACTACAAGCACCAGCTTCTTGGTCACCCCGTGGATCGAGAACTCAGAAAACTTGCATCTCTTTGGCTGGCGAATTGCAAATCGGCCGATTGCCGCGCGACTCCGCGTCGCCTCGCAATGCGCCGAGGCATTGGGCCGACTCATTAGGCGGATGCATGATGCCGGTGCCCCCCATCGCGATCTCAAGGCCGCCAATCTGCTCGTGGTCGAAGAATGTTGCGATGTGACCGTCTATCTGATCGATCTCGACGGCCTTCAACCGGGCAAGTATGTCAGTTTCAAGCGGCAAGCCCGCGATCTGGCACGATTGGCGGCCGGACTCTCCGCACATCCTTGGGTCACGCGGTCGATCTGCCGGCGTTTTCTCCGCGCGTACCTCAGGCAGTCTCCCGAGAAGTGCATCGACTGGAAGCCTTTTTGGCGAGCAATCGCCAAAGAAACCGAAAGGATTATTTGCCACAAGCAGAAACGTGGACGGCAGGTGCTGTAGACGGCCTTCACTGCGCAAAGGCTTCGGCTTCAGCAGCCACCCTTTCCGCCCCGTCACCCGTGTGACGGAAGATGCAATTCCTGCCCGCCGACTTGGCCCCGTACAAAGCCACATCGGCTCGGGCCAGCAACGATTCGGACGAATCGCCATCCAATGCCTCGGCCACCCCACCGCTGACGGTAAGTGGCATCTCCTTGGCGATCCGAACTCGCAATCTGTCCGCAAAGCGCATTGCCCCTTCCAGATCGGTTTCCGGCATGATCACCAGGAATTCCTCGCCGCCGTAGCGGGCCACAACGTCGGTTTCGCGAGCCAATTCATCGATCAATCGGGCCAGTTGGCCCAACATCTGGTCGCCGTACAGGTGCCCCTGCACGTCGTTGACCTGCTTGAAGTGGTCGATATCGAGCATGGCGACAGAGAACCGCGTGCCGTAGCGATTCATTAAGGCCAACTGCGTGCCCAAGGCGTCGTCCATGCCGCGACGGTTGTTCACACCCGTGAGCGGATCGGTGCGAACCTCGGTGAAGGTCATGAGGTTGGCGCTTTGTTGGCGAATTTCATCGTGCGCGTTGGAAATCTGGGCCGCCAAGCGGAGTGTGGGACGGAGAACCTCCTCGGCCTCGCGGCAAATATCCTCCCAGGCAGCTTCCTGCTGCTGCTCATTCAGCTTGCAGACACGCTCGCGGAACTTGCTCACGCTGGTGTGATGCCGCACCAAGGCCTTGCGAAGATCCCAGGCGATCTTTTCCAATTCAACCGCCACAAGCTGCGCCCGCCGCAATTCTCGCCGCGACCGACCCGGCACATCGCCGGCCGGCCGCTTGCTTTTTCGGCCAAACACAAAGCCGATCGAGGCGACTACGACCAAGGCAACCAGAATCGGAATGGGAATTGGCAATAAATTGAAGTTCATGATACACACTCATTCGTGTTAGCAGAAAAATGGAAATCAGTGATGCGACCGCGATCCCATGCCCTTCATGCACACAAGGCCCACGACGATCACCCCCGCCAGCGCGATTAGCCAGTGCTGAGGTTCCATGCGATCGATGAAAGCCAGAACTTCAGTCACAATTCTTTCCATAATAGGGTACGCTCGGAGAGGCTCAAAAAGGTCCACACAAGTCTAGGTCACAAATGACGTCCGTGTTTCGCCGGGCGAATGAAAATGACAAGCCCCAGTCCATGGCGTGGAAATCGCCCCCCTATCAGAGCGTGAAAAGATCGGGTTGGAATCGACTTCCGGCCAGGGGAGCAAGTTTTTCGGGCTCCCTGCCGGGCTTGCGAATAATTGTGGTGCGGCATCCCGCCTGCCCAAGATGTTGTGGTTGAACCAGGCAGGCGAGACGCCCGCACCACAAACTTGGCGGAGAGCCGTTTTTCGTTTCGCTACGGGTAAGATGACCCTGAAGTGCCGGCTATTAGCCCTGGGTCGCGCAGCGCATCCGGTCCATTCTCTCCCAATCCGCAATTCGTCTTTACTTGCCCACGGGGAATCGGGTATAAGCTCATTTCACAATAACTTGCCCTAGACTCACTTTCTGCCTGTTTCGTCTCCGCAAATCTCCCACGGAAAACGGGGCCGGGTGGTTAGAACTTGTCGGCAAGCCCGGTGAATGGATTTCCGCGCGCGATCCCGGCTATACTGCGATACTGCGGCGGTCGTGCTGAGGCCAAGGGCAGGAAGCCTATGACTCGATTCGATGGTGCGAAAAATGGTGCCGATATTGCCGCTAGGCCAACAGGAACTTTGTTGCATCCGCAGCAGACCGATCACGAATTTTCGCTCGTGATTCCAGCCTATAACGAAGAAAATCGCCTGCCCTGGACGCTGACCGAGTTGCGACGTTTTCTTGACGCCTCGGGCATTGATTACCGCGTGCTCGTGGCCGACGACGGTAGTACTGACCGGACGGCAACTCTTACCGACGCCATGGGCCCGCGATTCTCAACCGTCTCGCTGCCGCGGAATCGCGGCAAAGGCGCGGCCCTGCGAAATGCCATGCTCCAAGCCAGCGGCAAGGTTCTGGCTTTTACCGATGCCGATCTGCCATTTGAACTGGACTCGCTTCGTCTAGCCTACGACCTCGTTCGCAACGCAAAGTGCGAAGTCGTCTTCGGTGCCCGCGACATGGCCGAATCAACTCATCGGGCCAAGCGCAAGCTATCTCGCACGGCCGCAACCTGGCTCTTTCGCGAGGTGGTCAAGCGGCTGGTCTCGCGCGAAGTTATTGATACGCAATGCGGGCTGAAGGCATTTAGCCTGCGGGCAGCACGCGAGATCTTTTCTCGATTGACGCTGGACGGCTTTTCCTTCGATGCGGAAGTCGTGTTTCTCACGCAGCGGTTGGGATTGAAGTTTCATCGAATCCCTGTCAACCTCGTGCGAGAGTACGGTTCAACACTTTCGTTGCGGCGGCATACCCTTCCGATGCTCCGCGACATCGTGGGGTTGTGGTGGCACAATCGTCACCTGCAAGAGCTGTCGCTGCAACTGCCGCAGACCGAGCCGGCGGCCTCACCCGACCGCCACAAAGCAGCCTGACAACGATGTGTGCCGCAGTGGGAGCAATCATGGTCAGGTCGGATTTCGCCGCTGGTGTACCGTTGCCCGCGAGCCGATCCTCGGCCCGACAAATCGCTCTACATGCCGACGACCTTGGCATGAACTCGGCAGTCACCGACGGCATTCTGCAAGGGTTTGAGCAAGGCTTGCTCACCAGCACGTCGTTGTTGAGCAATGCTCCCGATGCCGCGCGGGCGTTGGATTGCTGGCGGCATTTGGAATCTCGCCGCTTGCAGGGTAGCCTGGCATCGATGGCCCGGCGTGAGCGGTTGCGAGATCCTGCCCAGCCGTTTGATCTCGGCATCCATTTGAATCTAACCGAAGGTCGCCCACGGATCGGCTCGCGCTATCCGGCCGAGTTGCTCAATGCCAGCGGCCATTTTCCCGGGATTTTCGGCCTCTTCAGGCGACTGTGGCATGGCGACGATTCGGTGACCGCGGCGATCAAAGAAGAATTGACCAGCCAAGTACAGTTCATGCTGGACCTGGGGCACCGACCTACGCATCTTAACGGACACCAGTACATCGAGATGCTGCCGGTAGTGGACCGTGTCGTGAAGTCGCTGCTGGAAAAGTTCTGCATCCCCGTCGTTCGCGTTGCCTGGGAGCCGTCCTGGTGGCAGTCGTTTACCTGGCCGGGTATCCGTACCAGCCAATGGCTGATCGGCGGATTGAAAAAGGTCCATGCCGGCCGCTTCCGACAAAAAATGCTCGGCAATAAGGTTCTTTTTGCCGACGTTTTCTTCGGCACGATGACCGCCGGCACGACGTCCCTCGAGATAATACGTGCGTTTCTAGCGACCATGCGCGATTTCCACCTTGCTGAAATCGCCTTGCATCCCGGTGTTCGCCCGGTCGCGGCGGTCAGCGCGACGGACGGTTGGCATGACCCGCTGGCACTTATGCGACCTCGCGAACTCGAGATGCTTGTCTCCCGCGAACTGGAAGAACTGCTTGCGGCGAGCGGTTGCCGCTTAGGCCGGCTCGGCCAAACACCATGAAAATATTTGATATTGCTATATGGACCCTAACCAGCAAATCGAACGTACGAACCGGGCGGTCCGCGGGGTGGCCATCGGCCTCTGGTTGGTCTTGGCCGTTGTGATTGCGGGAAAGACCCTTCAGAACCCGAAAAACCATAGCACCTATCCGCTCTTTCGCGATGCATCCCTGGTGTGGTGGAGCGGTGTCAATCCGTATGATCCCACGTTGTTTGACAGCGATTATCGCTACGGACCGACGTTCGCAATGGCTCTTGGGCCACTCGCCTGGTTGCCGTGTCGCCTGGGTGCCGTACTCTGGGCACTGGCGAATGTCGGCGTTGCCTTTTGGGCGACAGGGGCCTTGGCCCGAAGAATTTTGCCGGGTATGCAGTCGCCGTTGGCCCAAAACCTGTTGCTGGTCGTTTCGGTATTTCCCAGCGCCCATTGCCTTTATTCGAGCCAGACCAATCTGCTGGTTTTCTCGCTGGTGGCCTTTGCGGTGATCGCGATTTGTGATGAGCGGTGGTGGCTAGCGGCCTTGCTGCTGGCGATTCCCGTGCATATTAAGGTTTGGCCGCTGGCTGGGGTGCTGTTGTTAGCCGCCTGCTGGCCGCGTCGATTGGCATGGCGGCTGCCGATGGTTTTGGCGGCAGTTGCCGCACTGCCGATGTTGGTCAAGCCGCCGGCATGGGTCTGCGAACAATATCTCCTGTGGTATCGGCATCTCGCAGGTCCCGCGCAGAATCGTCATGTTTCTTATCGCGATGCCTGGACGATTTGGGAACTGATTTCCTCGCCGGTCAACCCGAGGCTGTATACACTGCTGCAACTGACCACGGCAGCCGCGATGCTGGGGCTATGTCTGTGGCAATCCAATCGAGTACCCCCGCAACGAAGGGTTCTTTTTGTACTCGTCTGCTGGACCTCATGGCAGCTTATTTTTGGGCCGGGTACTGAACGGAACGCGTTTGCGTTGATTGCCCCCCTAACGAGCTGGGCGTTCGTCGTTGCCGTATTGCAGAAAAGGGCACCTTGGTTGATGGGATTGAGCTATCTGCTAACGGTTCTGGCCGCGAACAAGGGGGTTGATGGCATGTTTCCCTGGCTCAAGGCCACGCACCCCCTAGGTGTTCTACTATTTTTCGCATGGTTTTTGTGGTGGAATCGCCAGAAAAGCACCGTATTCTGCCGCGACAAATTTTCCCCGTCTTGTTTTCCTGCCGATATTTGATAGACTTAGTTGTTTCCCCTCATGCGGCTGCGAATGCCCTGGGCGGGGGCAATCGTCTTTTGGAACCATTTACCCGTAATAAATCCTCATGGCACGTAAGCTTCAGGTCAATCGCATCAGCAAGCGCCGCACAAAGACGAAGATCCGCGGCAAGAAGAAGGATCCCCTGTTTGTCGATGGGCATCGGCCGCGGCCGATGTATGTCGATTATAAGAATCTCGAGCTGCTGAAGAAGCTCATCAACCGTCAGGGCAAGATCATCAGCCGGCGGAAGAGCGGCTGCACGGCCGTTAGCCAGCACGCCGTCACCGACGCCATCAAGCGAGCTCGCTTCATGGCCCTGCTGTCCTACGTTGGCGAGTAAGGGTTAAACCCCTACCGCGCGGCGAAATGTTCGACGCCGTGCGTCTTGGCAATCACGGTTAGGCCACTCTCGGTGACAAGGAACCCGCGGCTGCGGTCTAACTCGCGATCGTACCCGATCTCGATGCCGGGCGGAATCTCCACTTCCTTGTCGATGATGGCACGCCGGATCTTGGCGTGCCGGCCGACGTTCACGCCTTCGAAGAGTAGCGAGTCTTCGACGTGCGAATAGCTGTTGATCCGCACGTTGGGTCCCAACACGCTCCGCTCCACATGTCCGCCGGAGACGATCGTGCCGTGGCAGATGATGCTGTCTAATGCCTGACCACGGCGGGCCGTTTCGCCTTGCTCGGCAAAGACGAATTTCGGCGGCGGATAGTTTGCCTGATAGGTGCGGATCGGCCAGTGCCGATCGTAAAGATTCAAGAGCGGATCGACGGAAATCAGGTCCATGTTGGCGTCGTAGTAGGCATCCAAGGTGCCCACGTCGCGCCAGTAGGCGTCTTTCTTGCGATTCTCGTCCAGGAACGGATAGGCGAAAACTCGATGGGTGTGGATCACCACCGGAATCACGTCGCGACCAAAATCGTGCTTGCTGTTGGGCCGCGTGGCGTCCAGGCAAAGCTGCTCAAAAAGGAATCGAGCGTTGAAGACGTAAATACCCATCGATGACAGGGCATGTTCCGCATCACCGGGGATCGACGTCGGATGGGCCGGCTTCTCCTGGAAACCGACCAAGCGGTACTCGCTATCGACCTCCATCACCCCAAACTGTGTAGCTGCTTCGAGGTCGGCGCGAAGGGCACCGATCGTCAGGTCGGCTCGCGTCTCGATGTGCCGCTCGACAAGCTTCATATAGTCCATTTTGTAGATGTGATCGCCGGCCAGAATCACGACGTAAGTCGGCCGTTCCTTCTCCATCGTGTAGATGTTCTGGTAGACGGCGTCGGCCGTGCCCTGATACCAATGCTCGTCGATCCGCTGCTGCGGGGGAACCACGTCGATAAACTCGCCCAACTCGCGGCACAAGTAACCCTGCCAACCGAGGTTGATGTGCCGGTCGAGGCTCATCGCCTTGTATTGCGTGAGGATCAGGTTTTTGCGAATGCCGCTGTTGAGGCAATTCGAGAGCGTGAAGTCGATGATGCGATAGCCGCCACCGAACGGCACGGCTGGCTTGGCGCGATCGCGAGTCAGCGGTTCCAACCGCGAACCTTTGCCGCCGGCTAGGATCACCGCGAGGACTTCCTGCATATCGATTCGATTGGGCACGGCTAACGGTCCTTTGGCAATTCGATGCAACTCTATTTCACTCCACCTGGCACGATTATACCGAATCGGATCGGCACAAACAGTCCCACCCCACAGGCCGTAGGGTGCGTGGAGCGAACCGGCCGGGAAATGGTGGGTTGCGCACGAAGTCGAGACGCCGACAGCACTTACCGCTGTTCCAGATCAGTTCGCGTAACGCACCATTAGATGCTTCACCCACCCTACAGCCGGTCATAGCCTGCCGTGGTTGGGTCAATCCCCCGCATCTTCAGCCAGCGATGTCGGCGGGTCCAATAAAATCGCACAGGGATGAAGATATCAACCACTTCGTCGGCAATCAGCAGCCCACCCAGCACGGGGGCGGCCATGGCCGAAATGATCTCGTGGCCGACACCGGAGGCCCAGAGCATCGGTGCCAAGGCGATGATCGCTACCCCCTCGGTTAAGAGTTTGGGTCGCAGCCGATGCACGGCCCCTTCAATCACTGCGTCACGGAGTTCGGCCAGCGAGCTGATCTTCTCCAGTCCGCCACGTTTCTCGATCGCCTCTCGCAAATAAACAAGCATGATGATGCCCGTCTCGGTCGCCATGCCGAAACAGGCGATGAATCCGACCTGCACGGCGACACTGAAATGGTAATTAAAGAGCCACAGGAAGAATATCCCGCCAACCATCGCCTCGGGCACGCACATCAACATAAGCAAGGCATCAATGAAATCGTTGTACGTCAAGTAAAGGATCACGAAAATCACCAGGATCACGGCGGGGAAGACAATCTGCATCGTCTTGCGTGCCCGGACCTGGTTCTCGAACTCCCCGCTCCATGCGAGGTACATGCCTTGCGGCAGCTTGACCTTTTGGGCTACCACCCGCTGGGCCTCCTCGACAAAACCGACGATGTCGCGATCGCGGACGTCTAATTGCACGTAAGACCGCAACATGCCGTTTTCGCTCTTGATCATGGCAGGACCTTCCACGATCTTGACGTCGGCGACCGTCGAGAGCGGAATTTGGCGAGAAACTCCGGAAGCTAGTTTACTTCCAGCCGATTTCGCATCGCTCATGCTACCACTTACCGCTTCGCGCATCGGAGCGGAAGCGGCGTTAATTAAGAGGTTTTTTACGTCTTCCTCGTCCTGACGGAAGCTCCGGCCGTAGCGAACTCGGATAGGGAACCGCTCGCGGCCTTCGACGGTCGTCGTAATCGTTTTGCCGCCAAGAGCCACCTCGACCACGTCCCAGATATCGCCGATGTTTACGCCGTAGCGGGCGGCGCGGTCGCGATCCGGCTTGATCTCCAGATAGCCCTTGCCCCGGCTCTGGTCGGGAACGACATTCACCGCCCCCGGCACGTTTCGCAGAGTCTCGGCCACCTCATCCGAAACCTTCTGGATTTGGCCGAGGTTGTTGCCAAAGACCTTGACTCCGATCGGCGTTCGCACACCGGTAGCCAGCATGTTGATGCGATTGATGATCGGCTGCGTCCATATGTTGGCCCAGCCGGGCACGCGGACGACGCTATCCAACTCCTTCAAGAGATCGTCTTTTGACTTGCGGCCCAGGTAGAGTTTCGGCGTCCATACCTTGTCGAGTTCCTCGCGAATCTTGTTGAGCTTTTGCTTTTCAGCCGCATTAGTCCCCTCTCCCTTTGGGAGAGAAAACGTCGGACCGAAGGTCCGAGTTCGGCGAGGGTCTCCTGACCCCGCCGAAACGTCGGACCGAAGGTCTCCCGGTAATTCAGCCCACTTGCCGTTCTCCTGGGCCGCTTTCTGAAGCTCGTCGATAGCATAATGGTCGTAGGTGGCTGCAGCGCAGTCGAGGATTTCGTCGTCGATCAGCTTGGCCCGTGCTCGCCATTGGCGGTCGCGCTGGTTGACGATGGTTTGCCACATATCGGTGAAAAGCGTCGGCCGCTCGGTACCGAAGACTTCGGCCACGTTGAGCCAGCTATCGTAGAGTGCGCTATACTTTGCGGCTAGCAGATCGGGATTGAGCTCGACCTTCCGCCCGCCGTCGGGCGAGGCGAGCTTTTCGGCAACTTTCTGCATCAGGCGATTGATGTCCTCCTGATTGGGACCGGCAGCAAGAATCGGCGCAAACTGCTTCTGGAACTCCGCGGCAAGTTGGTCGATCTCGGCGTCGCTGACCGGCGCGAGCAGGCGACCGGTCTTTTGCCAACGGGTAACCAGTTCCGCAATGAACTCCCGGAGCAGTTTGGGGCCAAGCTGCGCGTCGAACGTATTGAAACGCATATCCACCATCTCGCGCATCGTCTCGTCGAACCGCGTCACGGCGTTCATCGTGGCAGGGTCCATGAGCGCATGTCGCTCGGTATCCTCGGGTATCGCTTTGATGAGATTCTGCTTTTGTAAGGCATCGAAAACGACGGCCATTTGTCGTTGAGCATCTTTGTAATCGAGCTTTCGTTTGGTCCAATGTTCTTTTGGCCGCAGCGTGATCACGCTTTCGACCATGTCCAGCGGCGAGGGGTCGGTGGGCGTGTCGGCCCGGCCGGCCTTACCGACGATCAGTTCGACTTCGGGAAAATGTCGGATGATTGCGTCGCGGGTTTTGAGATCCGCGGAGGCCTGGGTGACTGAAACCCGCGGCACGGTGACCGGCATGTCCAGAATGCTCCCTTCGTCCAGCAGCGGCATATAGTCGGTGCCGATCTTGGGAAAGTTGTAGGCAGCCAGGGCCAACGCCCCGAGTGTGAAGAAGGAAAGAATCTGCCATCGCCAGCCGAAGATAAGCAAGATCGTGATCGACATCGTCACGAAAACGGTCGCCAGGAAACAGGTCCGCCAGGCCACGCCGATCACGGCATCCAGCGGAAAGAGACCCGCGCCTACGATCAATAGGGCCGAAAACGACCACATGGCAAAGTTCCGCCGCGGCATTAGCCACGTAAGCCAAGGCTTATAGATGCCGATCAGGTTCCGAACCAGCCAGCTTTCTTCTTCGCTTCGCAGGCGGCCTTTGATAAAGCTGGGGATGAGTGCCGGCACCAGCGTTATCGAGATCAACGCAACGCCGATCATGGCAAAACTCTTCGTGAAGGCCAGCGGGTGGAACGTCTTGCCTTCGCGGCCCGACATGGCAAAGACCGGGGCAAACGACAGCAGAATGATCAGCACCGAAAAGAAGATTGGCCGCCCGACCGTGCGGCATGCTTTGATGACGATCTCGCGGGTATCGCCATCAATCCGCTTCCCCGGACCGAAGTGGGCCGTGAGATGGTGCGTGGCGTTCTCCACCATCACGATCGCCTGATCGACGAGGATGCCGATCGAAATGGCGATGCCCGAGAGCGACATGATGTTCGACGGCACGCCGAAGTGCTTCATGAGGATGAACGACACGAGCACGGCCAGCGGTAGCGTCATGCAGATCAACACCGCGCTACGGAAGTGCATGAGGATTAGGAGGATGGCCAGCGAGGCAATAACCATCTCGTGCAGGAGCGTCTCAGTGACTGTTTCAATCGCACCATGAATCAGCCGGGTGCGATCGTAGAAAGGCACGATGCGGATCCCCTCGGGCAGGCCCGGTTGAAGCTCCTGGATCTTGTCTTTGATCCGCTTGGTTACCTGCAAAGGGTTCTCGCCATGCCGCATCATCACGACAGCTCCCACGGCCTCGCTGCCGTTCTTTTCCAGCACACTGCGGCGGAACTCGCTGCCACGGCCAACCGTTCCGAGCTGCGATACGCAGATCGGCGTGCCTTTTTCGTTCTCGGTCTTAACCACGATTTTTTCGATATCTCGGATGCCTTCGATCCAGCCCACGCCGCGAACGATGAACTCGGCGTTGCCTTTCTGGATCACTTTGCCGCCGACCGACGAATTGGCCCGGGAAACGGCGGAGAAAAGCTCGCCGAGGGTTACGTTATAAGCGCGGAGTTTATTAGGATCGACATCGATCTGGTACTCGATCGGCATTCCGCCCACCGAGGCGACCTGGGCCACGCCGGGGACCGAGTTGAGCTGATAACGGACGTACCAATCCTGGATCGCCCGGAGTCGGCCCAAATCCTGCCCCTCGCCTTCGACTGTGTACCAGAAGATCTGGCCCAGAGCCGTGGCATCGGGAGCCAGGTAGGGCACTACGCCTCGCGGCAGGAACGTGCTGGAGAGCGTGAGCCGTTCCAACACACGTTGTCGGGCGAAGTAAAAATCGACGCTGTCGTCGAAAATCACATTGATCATTGAGAAGTTGAACTCGCTCGACGACCGCACTGCCTTCACACCCGCCAGTCCTTGCAGGTTGACCGAGAGCGGATACGTGACCTGATCTTCGATCTCCTTGGGGCTTTGGCCCATCCAGTCGGTGAAGACGATGACCTGGTTCTCCGATAGGTCAGGGATGGCATCGACCGGCGTGTTGACAACGGAATACATGCCCCAAATCACTACACCCAGCGCCAACAAGATGACAATGAAACGGTTGCGAATCGAGAATTCGATGATTTTTTCGATCATGGCGCTTTTCTTTCCAGCTTCTTCAGGATTCCATCGGGATCACGCGTTGCTTTGCCGATGCACCCCTTGCAGCAAAGGTAAACGGGCTTGTTGCGGAGCATGATCTTCACGGGCACGCCCATCGACCCGAGTGCGGCCCCCGTCACGGGACATCGAGCCTGGGCCTTGGCTGGCTGCCGATCTTCTTCCGGCAGTTGTTCGATGTTCTTAAGATCTTCTTCGGAAGGAACAACTGCCACAGGTGGTTTATCTTCCGCGATCTTATCTCGCGACTGCTTTTGCATGACCGGCGGCGGCGAACCGCTGCCGGACGGCGAACCGCCGCTTGCGCCGAAATAGGTCGAGGCCGCGGCCGGATTGAGCCGCGTTTCGGCATCGATGAGGAACCCACCCGCCGCCGCTACCTTGTCGCCGGCCGTCAGGCCCTTGAGTACCGGGTAAACATCCTCCTGCCGTGGTCCAAGTTCGACTTCGACGCCCTCGAATACTCCCTCTTTGCGTTCGACATAAACGACCTTCTTCGCGCCCGTATCGACCACCGCCTGCTCCGGCACGACAAGGAACTCCTGCTGCGGCCGTGCCGTGCCGCTTTTCTGGCTGATAAGGATCATCCGCGCGGTCTTGGCAGCCGGCATTTTATAAGGCTCGATCGTTTCCAGCGGCGTATTGATGGTCACGGTGGCATACATTCCCGGCCGCAGTTCGTTGTTGGGGTTTGGTAACTGCACACGAATGCGGTTCGTTCGCGTCGCGGCCTCCACCCGCGGATAGATTGCGGCTAGTTCACCCATGAGGGCGCGATTCGGATAGGCATCCACCGAGACCTCGACCTTTTGGCCGGGTTGGAGAAAAGCAATGTCCTTCTCATAAACCTCGGCCTCGATCCACACGGATGACAGATCGGCCACCTCGAAAAGGGTCATTTTCGCTTCCACGCTAGCACCCACGATAATTTTCTTTTCTACCACGAATCCGTTCTGTGGCGAGCGGATCACCAGGCTCTTCGGCGGTTCCCCGGAGGCTACGATACGGTCGATATCCTGTTGATAAACTCCCAGGAGCAGGAGTTTGTTTCTTGCGGAAGCCGTAAAATCGCTGATCCTTTGGTCCTTGGTGGCCAGGACAATCTCTCGGGCCGTACTATAGAGTTCGGGGCTATAGATATCGGCCAGCCGGTCACCTTTGTGGACCAAGGTGAAGGTCTTGTCGACGTAGAGCTTCTCCACGTAGCCATCCACTCGGCTAACAATTCTCGACAGACCGCTCTCGTCGTAGGTTACATAGCCCACGGTTTTCGTCTGCCGAGCCACGGGCCGATAGCCGATCACCACCGTCTTGATGCCCGCCATTTGGATGCGATCGGGCGAGAGTTGCACGAGGGCGGTGATACCGGCCGGTAGCTCCTCCTTCTGGCCCGTAGAGCGAATGGACAGCGGCATACCGCAGATTGGACAGCCCGGCACGTCGCCGTTGCGCTCATAGGAGGTACGGACCACTTGGGGGTCCATGGAACAGAAGAACTCCTCACCCGAGGGCAGCTCGCGGTTGGCCGTCGCGCGGGGGTGTGTCCAGCGGTCCCAGTGGCTCTTCACGTTGTCCCATTGAACGATAAACAATCCCACTCCGGCCAAAATGGCTATGAAACGAATGCGCTTCATAATCACCAAGCCGACCAGCCAGAGCTTTTGGCGGCCCGTGAGCTCCGAGGCTTCAGCCGCCATGGAAGCGGTTGGAAGAATATTAACTTGAGTCATGATCCTACTCCTTATTTTGCAATGATAGTTCGGTTTTTCTGGTGTACGTCAGGCTTTCCAGCCTGACCTTTTTCGGTGTGCTGTCAGGCTGGAAAGTCTGACGTACACCAGTTTGGGACTGGCCGTACCGGAAAGCGGCCGATCTCTGAATGAGCGCGAGTTGTAAGATGAGCAGGAAACCGCAGACGAAGTCAACCGTATGCGCGCACTATCCCGCCCAGGCGCAGAATTAAACGACGAGTCGACAGAGCCGGTTTAGGCGATCCCGGGAGGTCTGGCCCGGCAAAGAGAGAAAATGAATATCCATGGAACCAATAACGGTCGTCACGACCGCATGAATTGCTGGCGAAGCATGGGCAGAAGCCAGCGTCTTGGCCGTTTCGGTCTGGGTATTGTTCGGCCCGGGTGCCGGAGTGGGAGCCGAATGGTTTTTGGCACACCGGCAACCTGAAGTAGGGCTGCTTTTCCCGGAAGGGCAACAGCAGCATCCGCGGAGCGACCGCGGCTTTCCTTGGCAGCAGCATTGGGCCGTGCCTTTCCGGCAGCACGAGGCATTTCGCACGGGAGCCGCAGCGACTGCCCCGCCCCCCACACAGCCGCAGCTCAATGCCGGCATCGCCTCTGCGGGAATCAGCAGGGCGGCCACCCATACCAGGAATCGCACGGCAATCGAGTTGCGGGACAACATAAAACCAAGCAAAGTTGAATTTATCCGATCCATCCACCTAGTGAACTCTATCACTGCAATACGCCCAGGTCAATGATAAAACTGGGGGGCTGGAACCCTGTCGCATTAGCTAGCAGGGAGGAGGTTTTGCTTTTTGGGCTTTATTTTCTTTACGTTGAGCCAGGATCTTGGCGGTGGCAACATGTTTCTGTAGCTTTCCGCTG
>Ga0194056_10000067_pt1 | contig 42208 bp, 46 predicted proteins | sample SepL4413m_MetaG_FD_155458 | JGI IMG/M metagenome (GOLD analysis project Ga0194056, IMG submission 155458) | Anoxic zone freshwater microbial communities from boreal shield lake in IISD Experimental Lakes Area, Ontario, Canada - Sep2016-L442-13m | ecosystem: Environmental > Aquatic > Freshwater... | reverse complement strand
CAAATCCAGGACGAGTGTACGGGATTCACTGCCGAGACAGGATGACGCACCAATGACCGATTACGACACGCTCAGGTCAGTAGAGCAGCGGGTCCTGTGGCTAGCGGTTCGAATGGTTGACTACGCCAATCGAGAGCGAGTCACCACCGACGGCCTGAAAGTGGGCGGCCACCAAGCGTCGTCAGCTTCCATGGTGTCGATTATGACCGCTCTGTATTTTCACCACCTCGACAAAGCCGATCGGGTTGCTGTCAAACCGCACGCATCTCCTGTCTTTCACGCAATTCAGTACTTGCTGGGGAATCTCGACCGCTCCTACCTCACGACACTGCGCGAGTTCGGCGGGCTGCAGGCCTATCCCTCGCGAACAAAAGACCCCGATGAGGTCGATTTCTCAACCGGATCCGTCGGCCTCGGAGCGGCGGCGCCTCTCTTCGCCGCGTTGGTGCGGCGTTACGTTGACGCGCACTTTGGACCCCGCCCTGAATCAAGGTTCGTTTCCATCCTGGGAGATGCCGAACTTGACGAAGGAAGCGTGTGGGAGGCAGTTGCCGATCCGGCCACTCAGGGTCTTGGCAACGTCATGTGGGTCGTTGACTTCAATCGACAGTCCCTCGACCGGGTAGTTCCAGGTATACGAATTGTCCAGTGGCGCGCCCAGTTTGAAGCTGCCGGTTGGCACGTGCGCGAAGTGAAGTACGGCGGCCAGTTGATGGCCGAATACGCGAAACCAGGCGGTGAGTTCCTACGCCAGTGGATCGACTCGATGCCCAACGAGCAGTACCAATCCTTGTTCGCCTTGCGCGGCAGCGATCTTCGCAACCGCTTCATAGAAGGCTCTCCGGCCGAACTCGAGCGGTGGGTTGAGCAATATTCCGACGAAGAACTGCGCAGAATTGTCACAGATCTTGGTGGACATGACCTTGAGTCACTCATGGAGGCATTCGAGGAGTGCGACTCGGTCAAGGACCGTCCGAGCATTGTCTTCGCCTACACGGTCAAGGGGTGGGGCCTGCCAACTGCCGGAGATCCGCGTAACCACTCGCAACTACTGACAAGCCAACAGATCGATAACCTGCGCGACGCGACCGGGCTCGACATCGCGACGGAGTGGGATCGTTTCGACCCCGCATCGGCGTCGGGTGTCCTGGCCGCCATGCGCCGTGAGGAACTCAGCCGCCCCCCGCGCGCACGTCATGCATCGATCGAGGTGCCCACGTCGACAATCACTCACACCTCGGAACGGCCGATATCGACCCAAGAGGCATTTGGTCGCATCCTCGTCGACCTCTCCCGGATTCCATCGCTTGTGCCGTATCTGGTCACCACCGCGCCCGACGTCGCTACGTCGACCAACCTTGCGAGTTTCATCAACCGCACTGGCGTCTTTACGCATGAGGCACGACGTGCCTGGAACGAAGACCCCGTACTCAAGTGGGCCGAAGGGCCTACTGGCCAGCACATTGAGTTGGGTATCTCGGAGATGAATCTCTTCCTGCTGCTTGGCCAGCTCGGACTCGCGCGGGACCTCTCAGATCAACCACTGCTGAGCATTGGCACCGTCTACGACCCGTTCGTGCTGCGCGGCCTTGATGCCTTCGTCTACTCGGTGTATTCCGGGTCGCGCTTCATCATTACCGGTACGCCTTCGGGGGTCACGCTTGCACCCGAAGGAGGTGCCCACCAGTCGACTATCACTGCCTCGGTCGGGCTTGAACTTCCCGGGGTGACGCTGGTCGAGCCGGCGTACGCGGTGGCCCTCGACTGGCTTCTGTGCGACGCGCTTGCTTCCATTGGAGTCGATGACGAGTCGGCCGAACATCATGCGCACGACCGCACGGCGTACTACTTCCGACTCACGACGCGACCCATCGACCAAAGTCCGTTCGAGAAGGCACGGGTGCGTCTTGGTGACGCGGTTCTTCGTCGGCAGGTCATCGGCGGGGCTTACCGAATTCGCGATGCGTTCCACGACCACCCTGAACTAGCGGACACTCCCGGAGTTCCCGTCGTACACATCGCGGCTACGGGTGCGGTGCTTCCCGAGGCTCTTGCAGCCTCTGCTGAGCTGGCCGAGGAAGGAATCGCAGCGCACGTTGTTGACATCACTTCGTCGGACCGATTGTTCGGCGCTTGGCAGCGCACCCTGCGCTATGCCGTCCGCAACGCTGTGACGCCGTCGATTCCCGGCACGCTCCGAGCCGCATTCCCGGTGAAGGCGCCCATTGTCAGCGTGCATGACAGTTCGGCACATCATCTGGCATGGTTGGGCTCCGCGATCGGCGTTCCCTGCGTGTCGTTGGGTGTCGAGGGCTTCGGCCAGTCGGGCCAGATCGGCGATCTGTATGCGGCGCACGACCTGATGCCCGGATCGATCGTCAACGCCGCACTCGCAGCACTGAGCAGCGAGTGACCACCGACGCCGGCGCTCGTAGCGCAGACGTTGCTGTTGTCGGTTTGGGAGCCATTGGCCTACCCGTTGCCATCAACTTGGCAAAGTCGACATTTCGCACGCAGGTGTGGAATCGGAGTGCGCCGGCAATCGAGCGCGCTGTTGCCGAGGGGGCGACTGCGGCTTCGAATCTCGCAGCGATTGATGCCCCTGTCGTTCTGACTGTCCTGCCCGATTCCCCCGACCTCAACGAGGTGCTGGCCCAAGGGCTGGAGGCGAGCCTTCAGGACGGTGATGTCCTGGTGGTGTTGAGTACCGTCTCACCGGCCTCGATCGAAGTCCTCAGCAAGCGACTCAGACAAGGTCGTCAGGTTCACGTTGTCGATGCTCCAGTGAGCGGCGGTGATGTCGGAGCGTGGGCGGCGACCCTGTCAATCATGGTGGGCGGTGATGACGCGGCTGTCGACATCTGTCGGCCCATTCTCGAATGCATCGGATCACGCGTGGTGCATTTCGGCCCACCGGGTTCTGGCGAAGTGGTCAAGCTCGCTAACCAAATAGTGGTCGGCGCCACCCTGGTAGGGCTCGGGGAGGCGATCAACCTCACTCGCGCCGCAGGGCTGGATTCCGAACTCGTTGTCGAGGCCCTGTCAGCAGGTCTGGCTGGTTCAAGGGCACTGGATGTCAAGCGCGAGAAGATTCTCAGCGGCGACTTCACACCCGGTGGAGCCGCCTTCCTTCACCGTAAAGACTTACGTTACGCAGTCGAACAGGCCAATCTTCTCGGCTGCGACCTTCCCCTCACGGTTGAGGTGGCCCGGCTCTACGAAATGCTCGTTGAGCGAGGCTTCGGCGACCTTGATCAAAGTGCTGTCGCCCTACTCAGTCTGCCCAGCCAAACCCCAACAAAGGACATGTGATGACGCGCTCGCTGAAACTTGCTGTGATTCCTGGCGACGGCATTGGGGTAGAGGTCATCGCCGAGGCCATGCGTGTACTCGAGGCGATCGCGCCCAAGGCCGACCTCGTGGTGAATCACAAGGAGTTCGACCTCGGTTCGCGCCGTTACCTAGCCACGGGCGAGACCCTGCCAGATCATGTCGTGCAGGAACTCAAGGAATTCGACGTGATTCTCTTTGGTGCCATCGGCGATCCGTCCGTACCTCCGGGCGTCTTGGAACGCGGCATCATTCTGCCCTTACGTTTTTCGATGGGGCATTTCCTCAACCTGCGCCCCGTTCGGTTGTACCCCGGGGTACGCGGGCCCCTCGCCGACAAGACCTCCGACGACATCAACATGGTGGTGTGTCGAGAGGGGACTGAGGGCCCGTACTCAGGCGCCGGAGGATCACTGCGGGAAGGCACTGAGCACGAGGTTGCCACCGAAGTCGCCATTCATACCCGCTTCGGAGTCGAACGAATTGTGCGCGATGCGTTCGAGCGATCGTTGCCACGACGCCGCAAAGTAACCCTCGTGGCGAAGACGAACGTCTTGGTTCATTCGGGAAGTCTGTGGCAGCGCACCTTTGACGCCGTGAAGTTGGAATACCCCGATGTCGAGACGGACTACTGTCACGTCGACGCAGCCGCCATGTACTTCATCACCCAACCCGAGCGGTTCGATGTGGTGGTGGCAGACAACCTCTTCGGCGACATCATCACTGACATTGGCGCGGCCATCGCGGGTGGCATTGGTCTGGCCGCAAGCGGCAACATCGACCCCACGGGCGTGAACCCGAGCATGTTTGAGCCGGTACACGGGTCGGCCCCAGACATCGCAGGGCAAGGGAAGGCTGACCCGACCGCGGCCGTGCTGTCACTGGCAATGTTGCTTAACCACGTGGGCGAACCAGATGCCGCACGCTGGGTCGAGGAAGGCGCTGTAGCCGACCTTGTCAGCCGCAAGGGTATGACGCGTTCAACGCGTGAGACCGGAGATGCGTTGGTCGCCGCGGCGTTGGCAGCAGCGACGAACTAGGGGCTAGGCGTCACGCGACGGCAGGCCCGGTGCCCGTCACGCCCGAAAGCGTCGGGCTGTTCGACCTGCCGAAGCCGTCGAGAATGCTGCGACTTCAGGCTGGCATCGCTCCACCTCGTTACTGTTGCTGAGTGTGAGCGCCGAGTCATTAGTCCCAGAGATGACTGGCGGGGTCGTAGGTAGGCGATCGATGGTGGTGGTGTCGTCATTCGTCAGCATGGCGGCCGGGCTGCTCTCCATGGCGACGTTCGAATTCATGGTCGTCCCCATGCAGAAGGACCTCGGGTTTTCAGTCGATACGGCCAATGCCTTGATACTGGTTCCTTCGGCGGCGAGTTTGCTTATCGTCTTTGCCGCCGGGTCACTGGCCGATCATTTGGGAAAGCGCCGACTGCTCCTGTGGGGAGTTCTCGTATTCTGCGCGGGCGCTCTGCTCGTCATGGTCGCACCCAACGTTCCTGTCGCCCTGCTTGGTCGATCCGTGGGCGGTGTCGGCGGCATGGTGATGGGGATCGTCGCACTCGCCGTGCTCAATTCGTCGGTCACCGACGACCGTGAGCGAGCGCGCATCTTCGGCGTCTTCGCCGCGCTCACGCCAGCGATCTTCCTTGTGGCGCCTCCGATCAGCGCGTTACTTGCCCAGTCGGCTGGTTGGCGTGCTGTGCCCGTGATGTGGCTCCTCTTGGGTGCGGCCTCCATGGTGTTGACCCTGCGCTACACGCCAGACGATTCGGGGAGTGGCGAGAGCACCGAACTCGTGACCCCACTGCTAGCCGGCCTATTTCTGGCATCCGCGACTGTGGCAACGGCCGTCATTTTCGGCGAGCGGTGGATTGCAGTGTCTGTGATCGCGCTGGCGATCGCTGCATTGGTTGGGCTCGCAATTCGTTGGCAGCGACTTGCTCATCCAGGTCTGGATTTGCGCGTCTTGCGGCCGCGCGGGTCGTGGCTGCTGATTGGTGCCATCCTGCTTTCGTCGGTCGCCAACCTGTTCTTGTTTACCAACCTTTTCCTTCAATACCGCTACGACATCTCACTGGTCGCTATCGCTTTGTTGATGGGAGTATCGCAGGCGGCAGCCGTCGCCGGTGGTCTGCTCGGAGGCACACTCATCGCGCGATGGGGAGCCGCGCGAACTGCGCTCACCACGATGCTGCTCACCGGTGTGACCGCCCTCGGTGCGACGTTGGTGACTGTTGATTCGCCGGAGTGGATTCCGGTCGTGGTGTTGTCGGTGGTGGCCATCCCTGCCGCTGCATCAGTGGGTGCGCTGGCCAAGTGCCTGATGGATCTCGCGCCCGCTGATGGCTCGGGTGGGGCTTCTTCGATGAACAACGCTGTATGGAGTCTGGGCAGTGCGGTGGGCGGCATCGTTGTGGGCTTGATCATCTTTGGAAGCTTTGAAGCTGCGCTGGCGAACAATCTCGTTCAGGTCGCAGTGAGCCCCGAGACAGCGGCCACCCTTGCCAGCGAGGTACGCGAAGGGAGTCTGTTCGTCGAAGTCATGCGAAACGCCGATCTACCTGCTACAGCCCGCGGAGTCTTCAACGGCGATCACAGCGTCATCACGGCAGCGCAGACTCACGCCTATGCCCTCGTGGGTATCGTCATCTTCGTCGCCCAACTCGCTGCCTCCGGCCTCATGCTTGCTCACATCCGCCGTCGCCGTTGACCCGTGTTCAGCCCGTGCATCCTCAAACAGACCCGGGTATCGGATTCGCAAGAGTGAGTCGCTCACGGGTCGGGTAGGTTTCGCGAGTAACACGTACGAGAAGAATTGGGTGCTCCGGGAATTCCCGGATCGGACGTTGGAAGGGTCCCATGCTGCTAACGCCGCACGAACAGGAGCGCCTGATGATCTCCTACGCTGCCGATCTTGCGTGGCGTCGCCGGCAGAGGGGATTGCGACTGAACTATCCGGAGTCAGTTGCCGTGCTCTGCTCGTTCGTGATGGAAGCTGCTCGAGATGGTCGATCGGTTGCCGAGCTGATGCAAACTGGACGTGAGGTACTAGGGGTCAACGATGTGATGCCCGGTATTCCGGACATGCTGACCGAGGTTCAGATTGAGGCGACCTTCCCCGATGGCACCAAACTGGTCACGATCCACGACCCATTCCGCAGTGCCGGTCCTGACGCAGAGATATCGCCTGGCGAGGTAATCCCGGCCGACGGACTACTGACCCTCAACGAGGGCCGACCGCGCACGACTCTGGCCGTTCTCAATGTGGGCGATCGGCCAATCCAGGTTGGATCGCACTTCCATTTCGCTCAGACGAATGCCTCACTCGAGTTCGATCGGCAGGCGGCTCACGGTCTGCGCCTTGACATTCCCGCGGGTACTGCAGTGCGGTTTGAACCGGGTATTCCGCACGACGTCGTGTTGGTGCCACTCGCTGGAAGTCGCGTGGTGCCCGGGCTGAGCCTGACGCCGCCCGGTGCCCTTGATACCAACGACTCGAACGCACAGGGATAGAGATGGACATCACCCGCGATCGCTACGCCCGCCTGTACGGACCGACAACCGGTGATCGCATTCGCCTCGCCGACACCGACTTGTTGATCGAGGTCACAGACGACCTGTGTGGCGGACCGGGGCGTGCTGGCGACGAAGCAGTATTCGGTGGGGGCAAAGTGCTTCGCGAGTCGATGGGTCAAGGCCGAGTCACCCGTGCCGAGGGAGCACCGGACGTGGTGATCACCGGAGCTGTTGTTCTCGACCACTAGGGCATTGTGAAGGCCGATGTCGGAATCCGCGACGGCCGCATCATCGCTTTGGGTAAGGCAGGGAATCCCGAAACGATGAGTGGGGTGCACCCCTCCCTCGTTGTCGGTCCGAGTACCGAGGTGATTGCTGGCAACGGCCGCATTCTTACCGCCGGTGGCATCGACACACACGTGCACCTCATTTGCCCGCAGATTGTGCCCGAAGCGATCGGCAGCGGCATCACCACGATCATCGGTGGCGGCACGGGGCCCGCTGAAGGTTCCAAGTCCACGACAGTGACACCAGGTTCGTGGAACCTGGCTCGCATGCTCGAGGCGATGGACGGGCAACCGGTCAATGTCGCATTGCTGGGCAAGGGCAACACGGTGAGCCACGAGGCCATGTGGGAGCAACTGCGCGGCGGGGCTTCCGGGTTCAAATTGCATGAGGACTGGGGTTCCACGCCTGCTGCTATTGACGCGTGTTTGACTGTCGCCGACGCCTCGGGGGTGCAGGTAGCACTGCATTCGGACACTCTCAATGAGGCCGGATACGTGGAGAGCACTCTGGCAGCGATTCGCGGCCGGGTGATTCACGCGTATCACACCGAGGGTGCCGGGGGCGGGCATGCGCCCGACATCATCACGATCGCGTCGTTCCCCAACGTGCTTCCGTCATCAACGAATCCAACCCGTCCGCACACCGTGAATACGCTCGCTGAGCACCTCGACATGCTCATGGTGTGCCACCACCTGAACCCGTCCATTCCTGAAGACCTTGCGTTTGCTGAGAGCAGGATCCGACCGTCGACCATCGCCGCTGAGGATCTGCTCCACGACCTCGGCGCGATCTCGATGATCGGTTCGGATTCCCAAGCGATGGGTAGAGCTGGTGAGGTTATCTTGCGCACGTGGCAAACAGCTCATGTGATGAAGCGGGCGAGGGGCTTCCTCGACGGCGATGTCCGTAACGACAACATGCGCGCGCGTCGTTATGTCGCCAAGTACACGATCTGTCCGGCTGTGGCGCACGGTATCGACGGCCTCGTTGGTTCTGTTGAGCCGGGCAAACTCGCGGACCTCGTGTTGTGGGAGCCCGCAATGTTTGGGGTGCGCCCTCATGCGGTCCTCAAGGGTGGGGTCGTGGCATGGGCCGCGATGGGTGATGCCAACGCGTCGATTCCGACACCGCAGCCTGTACTGCCGCGCCCGATGTTCGGTGCTGCCCCCGTGGTCGCTGCCTCGGCATCGGTTCACTTTGTTGCGCCAGCGGCTCTTGAATCGAACCTGGCCGATCGATTGTCAGTGAACCGCGAACTGGTTCCTGTGGCCGACGTGCGTCGGCGGGGTAAAGCCGACATGCCACTCAACGACGCCACTCCGCACATTGAAGTTGATCCCGAAACTTTCACGGTGCGCATCGACGGCGAGGTCTGGACGCAGGACCCGGTGAGCGAACTACCAATGACCCAGCGCTATTTCCTCTTCTAGGGTGACGTCGATGACTTCGTCAGTGGCGGCGCTTCTTGCGTTGATCGATCAGCGGTTACCTACCGGCGGTCACGCCCACTCAAGCGGCGTTGAGCAGGCAGTTTCTGAAGGACTGGTTACCGATGTACCGACGCTTGAGAAGTACCTCATGCGTCGATTGACGACGGCGGGACTGATAGCGGCGGCATTCTCAGCGGCCGCAGTACTGGTCGAGCGAGACACTCTGGCCGAACTTGATGCCGAGTTGGATGCGCGAATGCCCTTACCTGCGGCGCGCTCGGCATCGCGTGCTCAAGGTAGGGGACTTGTGCGTATCGGGAGTGCGGCGTGGAGTTCACCTGCCGCCACGATCGAATGGAGTGACGCGGGGGAGCGTCCGCATCACAGTGTGGTGATCGGACTCTGTATCCGCGCCGCTGGCCTCGGGCCCGAAGCGGCTGCCATGGCATCGGCCTATCTGTGCGTCACCGGACCGTGTACAGCGGCTCAGCGGTTACTTGGTCTTGATCCGGTTGAGGTGGCTGTCGCCAGCCTTGCCCTGACCTCCGCGATCGAGCAGGTGGCTGCCAAGGGAGCGGCTGTTGCCTACCTGCCACCTCGCGACCTTCCGGCCGAGAGTCATCCACTTCTTGACTTACTCGCCGCGCGCCATTCCTTACGATCCGACAGGCTTTTCGCCTCCTAATCCACCGACCTGAGCAACTGGCCCATTGAGAAAGGACCCATTGTGGGACTCAATCACAGTCACGACGCCGACCCGCATCGGCCGATCGCCCGCGGACCGCTGCGAATCGGAATCGGCGGACCGGTCGGATCAGGAAAGACCGCACTCGTGGCGGCCCTGTGTCGCACGCTCGGTACTCGCATATCGATCGGGGTGGTGACCAACGACATCTACACAACCGAAGACGCCGACTTCCTGCGCAGGCACGCGGTGCTGCCCGTTGAGCGCATCGTGGCCGTTCAAACCGGCTGCTGCCCACACACGGCAATTCGAGAAGACATCACCGCCAACCTCGATGCAGTTGCTGAGCTGATCGAACGCATTGCTGACCTTGACCTTGTGCTTGTCGAGTCCGGGGGCGACAACCTCACTGCGTCGTTTAGTCGCGGACTGGTTGATGCGCAGGTCTTCGTCCTTGATGTGGCCGGGGGAGACAAGGTTCCGCGTAAGGGTGGGCCCGGCGTCACGGGAGCCGATCTGCTTGTCATCAACAAGACCGACCTCGCGCCATACGTGGGTGCTGATCTTGAGGTGATGTGGTCGGATGCGTGCAGAGTGAGAGATGAGCGGCCGGTCGTGATGACGTCTCTGTCCCAAGACCCGGCCGCGACCGACGTCGCCGAATGGGTTCTCGAACAGTTCGCTCACCACAGTCGGATCGCCCCGGCCAACCATGCGTAGCGTTGTTGTCGTTGAGGCACAGTCGACTGGTTCCGGGGCGACGCACCTGACACGAATGGAATCCTCGGGGGCCATCGCTGTGCGCCGAACTGAACGCAATGGGGTGCACTTCGTGGGTACCGCGGCCGGACCAGTTGGCGATGACGCCATTCACGTTGTCGTTCGGGTTGGGCCGGGGGCAACCCTCACGGTCGACGGGGTCGCGGCGGCCATCGCACTCAGTAGTAAGGACGCCGGAGTTTCTCTTGTTGAACTCGTTGTTGAGGTGAGTTCTGGAGGCCGACTCGTTCTGTCGATGCCTCCGCTGATCGTGACCGCGAACGCCGATGTGGAATCGAGCACTGAACTGTCGGTGGAAGGTGACGCGTACGTTGATGTCACCGAGCACATTGTGCTCGGTCGGCATGGTGAGCGTAGCGGGCGTTGGCGTGGTCGCCTCGCGGTCGATGTTGCTGGTCGGCCAGTGTTGCGGCAGACGCAAACATCGTCGTCGGTCTTGGACTCTCTCGCGGAAGTCGGTGGTGCACTGGTGACCCGATTCGTCTGCGACCCGTCGACACCGCCCTGCCCCACAACGTCGTCGGGCATGGCATTCTCGGTGCCCTTGCCTGGCGCGGGCACGCTGGTGTCTTCGTACGGATTCGATTTAGCCTCAGCGGTTCAGGACGCGACGGGATGTCAGCTCAGGGGTTGATGAGGGGCCATCCGCTTCCAGACCAATCGCAAGGTCGACGCGCGCGACGTTTCTTCCCCTGCTCGGAACTCCAGACGCAACAGGTCACCATCGAACCGGGCAGTTCTGAATTGGTCGTCGCCCACCCAGTTGGGAAACAGGCAGATGTCGATGTGGTGCACCACGACGTTGTCGACCACGTCGTACGTTCCGGAGTATGCGAAGAATCCCTGGCCTGCAGCGGACCGCTCAGCGTCGGTCGAGAACTGGGGGCTGTCGTGAGCGAATCGGGGCCGATCGCGCGATCCGAAGATGACAGACACTCGGCCCTGTTGGTACGAAATCACCCCGGTGACATCGTCGCCAAAGGGGTAGGCAACACGGCCATCGTCGTAGTCAACACGGTATGACTCAAGCGACCAGGTACCTTCGAAATCCTGTGGCGTCATGATGCTCCCTATCTGTGTGATGCCCCTGTGGCGTCATCCGCTTTGCGCCTGCACAGATGACGGTTCGCCGGTCGACGTGGTGAAAGACCGTGCTAGCACGGTAGTCGCTGAGGAAGTGAGGTGCTTCCCTTGGTAAATGACTATCGCTCAGCACACGGTGAAGGCGCGAGTCATTGGTACCACCCTCGCGGTCGCTGTCGTCTCGTTGATATCAGTGGGACTCGGAGCCGGCGCCTCTCAGGCACATGAAGCTCCGCATGAGGCACGAGAGCACTCCCTTCCGTCGGCGGGCCAGGGCGTGCCTTCGGCGATCCCGCACGAGGTCGCCTGCATGCGCTCGTATGCGAAGAATCCAGCTAACAACTTCACGAACTACGCGGCGGCAATCGGCGCGCCCGAGGTGACCGATGCGATCCACAGCGGAGTGCAGCCGTGCGCCACCTTCACTGGCACCATGAAGGGTAAGAACCAAGTCGCGCAGTTCACGAGCACACAGTCGTACCCGGGTGAAATTCAGATTGTGACGTTTGGTGGTCCCAACGCTGCGTTCCTCTTCGGTGGAGCGCCTTGGTCTCCCATGCCCTCGTATACCGAAGGTCCCTATATCTCCCGGTTCGACCCCGCGACCGGTAAGGAGATCTGGCGCAGACACCTTCCGATGCTGGACGGCCAGTGGGTGATTCCGGGAAGTATGGCCGTGGTGAAGGATGGCTCTGTCGCTGTGGCCATCGGCCCGCGAGTGTACAAACTCGACCCCACGACCGGGACGATCACGGTGTGGGGGCAACAGCCCGTACTTGACGGCCAACCGCAAGATGCGAACTTCGACGGGTTCGCGGTGGCTCCCGATGCGCGCGGCACGATTTTGCTCAAGACACAGAATCGGTCACCTGGCTGCACGATTCAGGGCAGCAAGGCGATGTCGGACTGCATCGCAGCCACCGGCCTACCACAGCCGTTCACGACCTTCGTTGCGGTTGATCCTGTGACTTTGACGAACATCGCCAAGATCAATCTTGGTCAGGCAGTGCCAGCGCGCCCCATCTTGGTTCCGCACGGTAAGAAGACCTACGTCTATCTCGCGGGTGCTACTCAAGGGCTGCGCATTATCTGGGATCCGAAAGCACGCACGCTGACACAGGACCCGACGTGGGCACCCAACTACCTGCTTGATGGCCAGGGGCCCGGTGACGGGCCGGTGCTGATCGGCAAGTGGGTCATCTTCAACTCCAATGCGATCACGTCGACCTCGAAGTACGTCTGCGCGGTGGCGGTGAGCCAGACCGACGCCAGCGATATGCACCGCATCTGCCCGTGGGGGGTGTCACTCCCGGCCGGCGGCAGCAGTGAAGCGCCCTCGAGTTTCTCAACCGACCCCGAGAACAACATGATCTATATGCAGGACCTCATCATGGGGGGTGTCTTCGGCGTTCACCTCGATCAGGCGACCGGAACGATGAAGGTGCTGTGGAGTCGGCCCGACTGGCGCACCTCCGACTACTTGGCCACGATGGGCCCGGCTAAGAACCGCGTCTTGATATCTCAGTACATCGATCCCACCGGCTTCACCGTCGACGATCTGTTCGACAATGGCTGGCGTGAGAGCGTCTTGTGGGCGAATGCGGCTACCGGTGCCACAGTGGCGCAGTCGGCGGTCAACGGGCCCTCTGATTTGGCGTGGTTCCCCATGCCGGGCTACGCGGGCCGTGTCTACACAATGAACATCGATGGCACGCTGAACATCTACTTGCCGCTGGCGTGTTCCCTCTCAACTACGCAGTCGGTGTCGCCCGCATCGACGACCATGTGTTCCACTGACTACGCGACGTTGCCTCAGCCTGTCGAGTTGCCGCCGCTTCCTCCGCAGTCGTAGTCCACTTGGGGGCTACACCCAAGTGGACTAGCAAGACAACGTGAGCGTTTTCATTCCTGTTACGATCGCTGCGCAGTCGCACGACCCATGAGATGCGGCGCATCAACTGCAGAGGAATGCGACATGTCGATTCTTCCATCCGGGGTAGGCGTATCGCATGCGCAGGATCGCCGTCGGCTGCTGTGGGTAGGAAAGACGACGTTCGACCTCGTGCTCGATGCCTCGCAAACTCAAGGTTCGATTGCGTTGCTTGACCAATGGGGTGAGCAAGGCGATGTCACGCCGATGCATATTCACCATGGTGAGGCAGAGATCTTCTACGTGCTGCAGGGCAGCATCCTCGCGTGGGCCGGAGATGAGCGTGTGTCGCTCGCATCGGGTGGAGCCGTGTACTTGCCGCCTGATCAGCCGCATGCTTTCGGTGTGACCAGCCCGACCGCTCGATTGATCAGCGTGACAGCGCCGGCTGGGTTCGCTGGATTTGTCCAGGCCGCCGGTATTCCGGTCAATGGTGAAGTGCCTGCTACGTGGGAGTTTGACATGGGTGCCTTAATGTCAGCGGCTGCGGATCACGACATCGACATTGTCGGACCACCGCCGGCACTTCCCGAATCTCTTTTCGGTTCCTGAGTCTGCGCCTGACGCTGGTTGTCCCTGTTGTTACAGTGAGAGTCGTTGACAGTCGTAGGTTCCGTCTGAGAGGTCACGTGATGACTGAGAAAGAAGCACCCCGTGATGAGGAGTTGCCAAGTGAGGCCGACGAACTCAGCGATGCCGATCTAGACGCCGTCATCGGGGGCGTTGGCGCTCACGGCCGCCACACAGTTGGCGAAGCGGGCTAGTCGCTCTTCGAGGCATCACCTCCTGAAGAGTTCGCCCTGAAACGAGTAAAGGATCCGTCATGTCAGAAAAGCCGGTCGCATCCGAAGGTGCTGCACCTCAACCCTCGGATGAACTGAGTGAGGACGAGTTGAATGACGTGATCGGCGGTTTCGGTTCTTCTAGTCACAAAATCAAAGGCGAAGCGTAGATACGACTCGGTGTCGGCCGAATGATGAATCGCTTGGGTGATGTCGTCTCGCGCAGCGTGTACGGAACCACCGGCTACATCACCGATCGGCGTGACATAGAAGCCCTCGAACGGTCTATCGTTCACAACCTGCCGATACTGCATCGCTTTCAGCAGGTAGTGGTTGCCACGAACTTTGGTGGCAAAGACACCGCGGAATTGATGCGGGCCAACACTCAACTCTGGCGGCGCTACTTTCCTGAGTGCATCATTGTCGATTCCTCGTTCAATCGTGGACATTCGATTGGAACGAGTGATCTTGACAACCTGCTGTTCGACTACTGCAAGGGCAATGGCATCGGCTGGCTCTGCAAGAGTGCCAACGACGTCTACCTCGACGAGGAAATGCTGCACATTCCAATCGAACCTGCATCGTTCTACTTTCTCAACGCTCTGTCATACAGTGCGATACGCCAGAACGAGTTCGACATCGCCCCCTTTACGACTGACTTCTTCTTTCCGCAGACCACGTTCTACCTCATCGATGTCGGGGCTACTGACTTCCTCATCGACACACAGTTACTCGATCGTTCGTGGACGATAGTGAACCGCATTCCTGAGTACAACGGCCGAATCTGGGAGCACATCCCCGGCTGGTCGTGCGAGCAATTGCTGCGCATCTGCGTCGAGCGCAACAACCTGACGCGATTCCACCTGATGACCGACGAGCAATGGCGCGACGTGGTGCATCGTGTTATTGACGAGCGCATCGAGGATTGCAGTTTCAAGGGGTTGTCGATCAACGGAATTTGCCACGATCCCGAATCGGTCAACTAGTCAGTTCGGCGCCGATAATGGCATCGACGTTAAAGCGTCGTCGATCGGCAATCCAGTTGCGTGTCTCACGCTCGCCTAAACCTCTACCCGGGAAGCAGACCGACTCGTACCCCACGTGTCGAAACAGGCTTGGTACGTGAACGGCATACTTGTTTCGCTCGCCTCCGTGCAGTTCGATGAGGAGAGACAGTCGGATGTCACTGCAGTTGCGTCCGTTGTCGCCGTAGGTTTCTTTGTGCACGTGAATGCCAAGCGATGATTCGATTTCAGGGCCAAACCAATTTTCTCTTGCGCACATCGTCACGATGTCGCGGTGCAGGAGTAACGCTTGGTTACCCCACCAGCCACGGCCGTCGCTTCCCATGGGGTTCAGTACGTACAGTCCACTCGGCGAGAACTCGGCAACCTCACGCATGTCGCAGAACGAGATTGCCGCAACGTTGGATGGGAACGTGGTTGCTGCGATACGCGCTGGTGCCTCGTGGTCGACGAGCACGTCATCTTCGAGGAAGAGCACGTGCAGGCCCCCGGCCCCGGCCAGTGCAATCGCCTCGCGAGTCGCAACGGCAGCGCCCACGCCCAGTGCATCGCGGTAGACGAGTGGCTCGGCGAATCCTGGATCCCCGGAAAACACTGCGCGAATGGTCTCGACCTGCTGCGGATCTCGCCGAGGCATCGTCAGGACGACGGGTTGGATTAGCATCGACCCGGCCTCCCAATCTCGTCGTTGTGTGCGTCGCAATCCTAGGGCCCTGCCGTGGGCAGTAAGGAACTCGTAGACCATGCGATGCTAACGCCATGTCGATGTCGGATGAGTTGGTCATCTACCTGCCCGGAGGACAGGTCGAGTCGCCAACCAACCCCTACGGACGGCTGGTTGCCAACGCGGGTACCTATCGGGCACTTGCCCGTGACGGCGGCTACCGAAGCTTGCATTTTCAATGTCTGACGCAACCTGATTCCGAGCAGCTCACTCATGAACTTCGGCTCGACGACGCAACGGTGCAGGTCAGCGTAGGGTCACCTTTGTCGACTGCGGCTGCCGTCCGTTCAGGAATTTTGCTGTCAGGCCAGCCCTACCTTTCCGAACCCGCGTGGGTTCGGCGTCACGCGGGGCGCGACGGTGACTACAGCATCATTGGCACCATCTTCGCCTACGCGTCAGCGACACATCGCGAACAGATGATGCACTCAGCTCTCGCGCCCCTGCACGAGTGGGACGCCATGATCTGCTCATCACCTACACTGCGCGACACGGTCGAAGGTGCGTTCGATCACTGGGAGAACTACCTGCAGGAGCGACTCGGAGTCGCCACTCTTCCTCGACCGCAGTTACCGGTGATTCCATTCGGCACAAATGTCGCTGAGATTGAAGTGCAGTCCAACGATGCTGACGCGCGAGCGCGATTGCGAGCGTCACTCGATATTGCCGAGGACGATGTGATGGTCTATTTCTTAGGCCGACTCTCGTACTACGACAAAGCTTTCCCGCAAGCGATGTTCAAATCAGTCGAAGCTGCCCAGCGGCAATCGGGAGTCACCACGCACTTCGTATTGACGGGTTGGTTTCCAGACCCTGAGCGTGATCGACCGCTATTCGAAGCTGCTGCACGCACGTACGCGCCCTCGGTGCGCGTGATGTTCCTTGACGGCAATGACTCACAGGTTGTGGCGCAGTGTTGGGCCGCCGCTGACATCTTCCTGTTGCTGTCAGACACGATCTTGGAAACCTTCGGTCAGGCACTCACCGAAGCAATGGCTGCCGGACTTCCTCTGGTCGTCAGCGATTGGGACGGATACCGGTCGATCGTCCGCGATGAGGTTGATGGCTTTCTCATTCCAACTCTTGGTGGACCCGGTGGCGTGCTCGGTGAGACGTTGGCGTTGGCGCAGTTGCTTGACCTCGTGGACTACTCGCAGTACGGCGGAGCGGTGGCGCAACACACGGCAGTCAATGTGGCCAGTGCAGCAGCGGCGCTCAGCCGTCTGATTTCATCGCCGGAACTACGCGCGGCTATGGGAGCTGCGGCTCGTCAGCGTGCGCGTGGGCTCTATGCCTGGCCGGTCGTCGTGGCGCAGTACACCGAATTATTCGCGGACCTTGCGGAGCGTCGTGCGGGTGCGGAGCCGGTCGTGTCGTCGCACCGAATGAACCCGCTGCGAAACGACCCATTCGTTGACTTTCGACCGTTGCCGACGCGAGTTCTTACCGACGATCTGTCGCTACGCCTTGCTGCAGGCGCCAACGGAGGCTCCGACTTACTGTTACCCAACCCCTTAGTCGAACTCGACGCGATGTTCCCAGGGCTGCGCGGAAACGAGAGCGAAGTGGCGGAAGTCATCGCATTGCTCGGTAAGGCCGGGACGCTCAGCGTCGGTGAAATAGTGCAGTCGTTTCCGCAGAGTCGACGCGCATTCGTGCGCATGACCGTGATGTGGCTTGCTAAAGCTGGAGTTGTCGAATGGCTTGCTGAATCGTGAATCACTCCTAGCGAAGCGGAAAGTCGACGAAGTGTCTCCAGTCGCGTGCATCGTCGGTTACTCGTCGCATGGCAAACAAGTTCTCACATCCGGTATCGATTTCGACGAAGTCGATGCGGTTGCTGCGCAGGAATGATGCCACCGCGGCAATGCTGTCGAGCCACATGTCGTGCAGCACGATGACGCCGCCAATGGGGCACATGCGCGCGGCAACAGTGAAGTCAACAAGCACGTCGTCGAATCGGTGGTATCCATCGATGAAAGTCAAACCGAACGTACGGTAGCTGCGCTCGAGATCAGCCAGTGCCGCGTGTGACATTTCCTCGATGAGCACCATCGATTCGTCTGTGAGAGTGGCGCTCGCTGCAACGAGGCGCCGCGTCGTGGTGATGCCAATGCTGTGCCAGTCAGTTGCTTGGTACGGGTCGATGGCGACGTGCGTGCCGCCGCCGTTACGTTCGAGGCCAGCCAGGAGGTACACGGTGCTGAACCCGTATGCCAGCCCCACTTCCAGAGTCGACGTCACCCCTGCCTCGACACACAGTGAATACAGGGTGAGCCCTTCTTCGACTGAAATGCGGGTGGTGTCGTCAATGTGATGGTGTTGGCCGCTGGCACCGAGTTGTGCCTCATTGGCATACATCGATTGCAGAACGTGACGGAAGTTCTCGCCTAACACGTCGAGATCGGCATCCCCAGCAGGCATGGTCATGTCTCTCTCAGTGGGAGTGGTGTGTCAGTCGGTGTCGAGTGCGGTGCGTGAAGATTCTAGGCTGCGCACATGAACACTGGTTTCCTTACCCGCTCGCTGCAGCAGGGGGATGAGGCTCGGCTTTATCAGGTGTACGTGCCAAGTGACTACGATCCGCAACGTGCGTGGCCGGCGATCTTGTTTCTTCACGGTGGTGGCGAGGGCGGTCGTGATGCTCTGGCGCCCACTGAATATCAACTCGGGAGTGCGATTCGCCGCAATGCCGCTCGCTACCCGGGCCTGGTCGTGTTTCCGCAAGTGTCCACGTACCAGCCGGTATGGCTCTCGCACGATGTTGACTTTGCACTCGAGGTATTTCGACAGGTACAAGAAGATTTCCGCATTGATGTCAATCGCTTGTACCTCACGGGTGTCTCTACCGGAGCCAAAGCCGCCTGGCATGCGCTCTACCGTCACCCGCACCTGTTCGCAGCAGCGCTGATCGTGGCAGGTGTTGTGCGGCCTCGACTCGACGATGGTCGCCTGTACCCAGACTCCGATCCGGTCGTGCCAGACGCTGATGGTGATCCGGTGCGGCAGTTGGCCACGAGGTTGCGGCATCTGCCTATGTGGAATTTCCATGGAGATGTCGATCCAGTGTTTCCAGTTTCTGACACTCGCGCGGTCATGGCAGCCCTCGCCGCGCAGGGTTCGCCGGCGAAGTACACCGAACTCGAGGGGTTCGGACACGACGTATGGGACATCGCGTACTACTCACCCGACGTCGCCGACTGGTTGTTTGCTCAGGCACGGGAAGGCTGAGGGGCGTGTCGGCCGATCAGTTGAACGCCTTCTTGCTGCAGGTGAGTGGTGATCGCGCGCTGCAGCAGAGGCTGCGCGTGAGCGACGCCGCTGCGGCCGCAGCGCTCGCTGGCGAGCAAGGCTTTGACGTCACGGTGGGAGATCTCATTCGCTACAAGGCGCGGGCCACGACGTGGCAGCTCTCCGATGCTGAACTCGCAGTGGTGGCGCAGTGGCAGCCGCATGATCAGCCTTATTGGTGGCAGTACATCTGGCCCATCGGGTGACGTGGTGCCGGGCTTTGCCCCGCGTCGTCAAGGCTGTGGTCGAAGAATATCTACCCGACTGGCAGTGACGGCAACACTGTGAAGGGTCGTTGGTCCAAGAAGGTGGCACCCGCGCGCAGTACGAGATCATCAGCAAGGCGAGGTCCGGCAATCTGCAGGCCCACCGGTAGTCCCTCCTCGGTGAGTCCGGCCGGCACACTGATAGCCGGACCATGCGACAGGTCGAACGGGTACGAGAACTCAGCCCACACCAGCCAGTCCCACACATGCTGTGGCCAATGCGGCGGCTGTTGGAGTCCTACTTCAAACGCGGTCACGGAAGCGCTGGGCGTGACGATGAGGTCGTATCCCTCGTTGCCGAACCACGTGTTGACCTCGGCAGCGTAGGTGAAGCGACGCTGCTGTGCATCGATGGCCTGCATGGCGGTGTAGTTCTCGTAGTCGCGTACACATGCGACGAGTCCGGGATCCATCTGCTCGGCCATCGCCTCGTCAGTAGGCGTATAGGCAAGCACTGCCAATGCCCACAGCGCGCGTTCCATGTCGGGTCCGCTCGGACCCCACGCGGGCGTGACTTCCTCAACTGTCGCGCCGGCTTCCATGAGGGCGGTCAGTGATTGTTCAACGACGGTTGCCACGTCTGAATCGACGCGCGCGTGACCGAGGTCGCGGCTGTAGGCGATACGCAGGCCGTGCAGACCGCCAGGTCCGATGTCGGCGCGCGGCTTGACGGGAAGTGACGTGTGGTCAAGCGGAGTGGGCCCGGCCATGACCGAGTACATGAGCGCGGCGTCGGGCACGGTGCGTGTGAGCGGACCTATGTGCGAGAGCCCGCCGTTGTTCGGAACTGGCACGTAAGGAATGCGGCCGTAGGTCGGCTTGAATCCCACCGCACCGCAGAACGCTGCCGGAATTCGTACCGAGCCGGCGCCGTCAGTTCCGATGTGCAGCGGACCGCATCCCGAACCAGCGAGCGCGCCAGCCCCCGCGCTCGAACCTCCCGACGTGCGCCCGTATCTCCAGGGGGTATGTGTGTGGCCGGTGAGCGGGCTGGACCCCACGGCCGTCCAACCGCGTTCGGGTGTGGTGGTGACTCCCATGATGATGGCGCCGGCATCGCGAAGCCGGGCAACGGCGGGTGAGTCGTCCGTCGCCACCGTGTCGGGAGTGATGCGTGCGCCGCGGCGAGTCGCGAAGCCGCGGGCGTCCATGATGTTCTTCACCGTCACTGGAACACCGTGCAGCGGTCCGAGTGCGTCACCTCGTGCGACGGCGTCGGCGGCTTCCCGTGCTTGCTCACGCGCACCATCAGCGTCGAGTTCGACAAACGCGTTGAGGTGGGGTTCCCAGTCATCGATGCGGTCGAGCAGGGCATCAACAATGTCGACGGGGGATGCCTGTCGGGCACGTACAGCAGCGGCAAGTTCAACGGCGCTTGCAGTAGCGAGGTCCATTCCGCGATGCTAGCGCGCTGCCGGAGCGACCCCTCTGTCTTCAGGGAAGACGCAGTAGGCCGCCGGGTGCGCGGGCGGTGGTGGCGGCGACCTCCATCGCCCGCGTCAGCAGGGACTCGAGCTCCTCTGGGGGCGCCTCGATGCCACAGGTGAGCAGCCCCGCCACGACGACCGCGAGAGTGGCATCGCCCGCCCCAAGCGTGTCGGTGACCGGACCAGGTCTCGGGGCAATCGGAACATCGATGTGGGCGCCATCGGACCGAATCAGGCGAGCACCAGAGGCTCCACGAGTGTGAAGCACCGCGGTCGCGCCCACGTCGAGTAGCTTCCCCACAACCAGATCGGCGCTCTCTGCGTAGAGCAACTCAATGTCCTCGTCGCTGACTTTGACCAGTGCCGTGAGCGAGGCGATTCGTTCGAAACCTGCACGGTAATCGTGAACGTTGCCGACGAGTGCTGGCCGAGGATTGGGATCGATGACCCGAAGGCCCGCGGCGGTAGACAGTGCGGCGTACAACCGGTCCACCTGCTCCGGCCGATCAAGGGGATAGGTATCGACAACCACCGCGGGGGCATGCTCCATCGCCGTGATCGCCGCCGTGCCGAAGGAGTAGTGGCGACGCAACATTGACGGACTGAATGAATACGTGGGTTCGCCGTTGATTCGTCGTGAGGTGGCGACGCCGGTGAAGTCGGCGCCGGGTGCACGGCACATGGTCACGCCGTGCTCGTTCAAATAGCGCCGAAGTAGACCGCCGTCACGGTCGATTCCGGTGGTGGTGAGTTGAACGACGGGAAGACCCAAAACGGCTAGGCCTACTGCGAGATTGAGTGCCGCTCCGCCGGGAAGTCGCACGAAGGTTCCATCGTCGTTTTCGAGCACATCGATGATGGCGTCACCAATAACGACGAGGGGAGCTGACATCACTGCATGTTGGTGTGTCGGTGAGCCATGCCATCACGCGACTGCGGTTCCTGCTCAGCGATGGAAGAGGCGACGGCATCAAGCAGTGCGAGGGCCGACTGTTCGAACAGGGTCCCCATCAACTGATTCGAATGAGTCACCGGCGCAACGAGGACATGGTCTGACAGTGCGGCCAGGGGACTTTCGGGGCTGGCCGTGACGAGAAAAACGAGGGCACCTTGTTCGCGGGCAATCGATGCAAAGCCGATGCTGACCGGAGTGGTTCCTGAACCTGAGACAACGAGGAGCGCGTCACCGGCACGCACTGACGGCGATGTTGCGTCACCCAGCACGTGTACCTCTCGGCCCAAATGCATCAGTCTCATCGCGCCCATTTGAGCCGAGAGGCCAGAGCGTCCTTGTCCCGTGAAGAACCAACGACCCGAATGGGTTCTGGCAGCGTCGGCAAAGGAGGTAAATGCTGTGCCATCGACCTGCTGCAGTACTTCGTTTAGTTCGAGTCCCACGGCCAGCCACGGCCGGGATTGATCAGCGCGCTCCGAATCCATTGGGTCACCTCCCTCGGGTTGGCCGCACTTGTAATGGCGCTTCCGACCACCACGATTTCCGGAGCGACGCCGATGACGTCGCTCATGGAGTCCGGACCAATGCCGCCAGCGAGTGACACCCGAAGCCCACGCTCGTGCATCTGGGCGACGGCGGCAATGTGGTGAGACGAATGTTGACCCGACTCGCGTACGTCGGTGGGCGAATGCACGGCGACGTATGCGATTCCGTCAGGAAACTCGAAGTCATCGGGCAGCAGTGAGTGCTTGCCTGATTCAGTGATGGTGTCGAGAACCACAATGCCGCCGTATTCAGCGGCGACACGTGCGACGGCGTTGTGTGTGGCGCTGGATGCGCTCGAAAGAACCGTCATGAACATGGCGCCCGCGCCGAACACGAGGTGAGCCTCAAGGGCTCCACCATCGACAGTCTTCGTATCTGCCAATACGGGCACTTGGTCAGTAAGTTCACGGGCAGTGGCGATGGCGCTCACCCCGAATCGTTTGAGCAGGGGTGTGCCCACCTCAACGATGTCAACCAAATCAGCAACCTGAGCTAAGACGGCGAAGTGTTCAGGTGCATCGAGCGCCAACTGCAGCAGCATGAACGCGTCTACTCGCCGTGCACGTTTGGGTCGCGCCACTCACGCTCGAAGGGCAGCCGCCACGCGTGGGGAGCGATCAACTGGTGAATCGCGTTCGGCCCCCACGAGTCGGGGTCGTACTTGCGCACAGGGGTTGGACTGTCGAGCAGCGTCTGCGACAACTCCCACAGTCGCTCAATACCTTGCGCCGTGGTGAAGAGAGTGTGGTCACCCTTCATGGCATCGAGGATGAGACGCTCGTACGCCTCGAACACGTCACCGGCAAGTCCGGTGTCGTGCATGGCGAACTGCAGGCTCTGCTTATCGAGCTGCATGCCAGGGCCAGGGCGCTTTCCGTAGAACGACAGCGACATCTTGGCCGAATCAGCGAGGTCGAAGGTGAGGTGGTCGGGGCCTTGAGTGCCGATACCCGAGTTTGTGGGGAACATACTCTGCGGTGGCTCGTGGAATGCAATCGACACGATGCGCCGCCCCTCAGGCATCTTCTTTCCCGTGCGCAGGAAGAACGGCACTCCTGCCCAACGCCAGTTATCGATGCTGACCTTCAGCGCAACGAATGTCTCGGTGTCGCTCTCAGGATCGACTCCGTTGACCGAGCGGTAGCCGCCGTATTGCCCACGTACGACATCGCTCGGGTCAATCATCTGCATGCTTCGAAAGACCTTGTTCTTCTCCTCGCGAATGGCGTTGGGCTCAAGCGCTGTCGGTGCCTCCATTGCGATAAAGGCCATGATTTGGAACAGGTGCGTGACGACCATGTCGCGGTAAGCGCCGGTGTTTTCGTAGAACCCAGCCCGTTGCTCGATACCAAGGGTTTCGGGAACGTCGATCTGCACGTGACTAATGAAGTTACGGTTCCAGATCGGTTCGAACAGTCCGTTTCCGAATCGGAACGCCAAGATGTTGAGTGCTGGCTCTTTGCCGAGAAAGTGATCGATGCGAAAGACCTGATCCTCGGAGAAGATGCTGTGAACCTGCTCGTTGAGTTTGACCGCTGATGCAAGGTCGGTGCCGAACGGCTTTTCCATGATGACGCGTGAACGCTCGATCAAGTTGGCGTCGCGCAGCATGGTGATCGCGTCAAGTGCCGACTTCGGTGGAACCGAGAGGTAGTGCAGGCGTCGTACCCCTTCGCCGAGCTGAGCTTCGGCGCGAGCTACGGCAGCGGCCAACGCTTCCGGACCAGCGGACACCGGAATGTAGTCGAGCCAGTCGTCGAACTCGTCCCATTCGGAGTGGTCTAACTCACGCGAGTAGAACTCGTGTACAGCCTCGTGCGTGAACTGTACGAACTCCTCGCGGGTCATGTCGTCAAGGGAGACACCGATGATGCGGCAGCCAGGAATAAGGTCGTTGTCTTCCTGAGTGATGTGAAACAAGCCGGGCAGCAACTTGCGGCGCGAGAGGTCGCCGGTAGCGCCGAATAGGACGACAACCTGAGGATCTTGAGGCCCCGCACCCGGGTGCATTTTTACCATGGACACAGACTGTCAGGCTTGTGGTCGATCGGGAAGCGTTGGGGGTAGACCCGCGTAGGCTGGCGTGATGACCTCACCTTTGCCCCTGGCCGGCCAAACTGCCATCGTCACGGGCGCCGCCCGCAATATCGGAGCCGCCATTGGCCGCCGACTGGCAGCCGACGGCGCCTATGTGTGCCTGGCCGATGTTGAACCTGCGGTTCTCGAGGTGGCCGCCAGCCTGGGGTCTGACCGGGCGACCGGGTACCTCGCCGATGTGAGTTCGGCTGAGCAGGTCGACGCCCTTTTCGATGCGGTGCTTGCCGAGCGTGGATCGTTCGACATCCTGGTCAACAACGCTGCAGTGGTGGGCGGCGCGGTGAAGCATTTCCTCGAGATCAACGAGGAGTTTTGGGATCGCGTAGTCGATGTGAATCTCAAGGGCACCTACCTGTGCTCATTGCGCGCAGCCAAGCACATGGCGCCCGCCAACGGCGGCGTCATCGTCACCATGTCGAGCGGGGGAGCTACGCGCGCTCACCGGGGGATGGCTGCTTACGACGCGTCGAAGGGTGGAATCGAGGCGCTCACGCGCGCAATGGCACTTGATCTTGCACCCTACGGAATTCGCGTTGTTGGAATCGTGCCCGGACTCATTGGTCAAGACGGGCAGACGCCCGAAATGCTTGAGCGCGCGGCCGCGACCGTGCCGCTCGGACGCGCGGGTGTTCCGAACGACATTGCGTCAGCTGTGTCGTTCGCTGTGTCACCAGACGCTGCCTACATCAGCGGCAGCATGATCGTGGTCGATGGCGCGGTGCTCGTGCAGCAGCGCAGTCCGCAGATTGAGTCGTTTCCGGTTGAAGGCTTTCCGTCAGTCTGACGAGTTGCCTTCGGGCGCTCGGAACGCACGACCGAGCACAGCCATCGTCTGACTCAACTCGGCTGGCAAGATCCAGATCTTGCTCGCCGTGCCGTTGGCGATTTCCGGAAGCGCCTGCAAGTACTGGTAGGCCAGCACTTTCTCGTCAGGATTGGCATTGTGTATCGCATCGAACACGCGATGAATCGCCGTGGCTTCACCTTCAGCTCGTAGAACAGCGGCCGCGGCCTCACCTTCCGCACGCAACACCGCGGCCGTCTTCTCGCCCTCAGCGTTGAGAATGGCGGCTTGCTTGGAACCTTCGGCATTGAGAATCGCTGCACGCTTGTCACGTTCGGCGCGCATCTGCTTTTCCATCGACTCCTTGATGCTCACCGGCGGATCAATGGCCTTCAGTTCGACTCGGTTCACTCGGATTCCCCACTTGCCAGTGGCTTCATCGAGTACGCCGCGCAACTGGCCATTGATCTGATCGCGTGAGGTGAGAGTCTCCTCAAGGTCCATCGAGCCGATGACGTTACGCAGTGTCGTGACCGTGAGTTGCTCAATCGCCTGCAAGTAGTTGGCGATTTCGTATGTTGCTGACTTGGGATCGGTGACTTGGAAGTAGATCACCGAGTCGATGTTGACCACGAGGTTGTCTTCGGTGATCACCGGCTGCGGGGGAAACGACACGACTTGTTCGCGCATGTCGAGCAACGGATTGACGCGGTCGACGTACGGCATCAAAAGCGACAGTCCTGGCTGCAGCGTGCGGTGGTAGCGGCCCAGACGCTCGACGATGCCCGCGCGAGCCTGCGGCACGATGCGAATCGATCGGGCCAGAGTCACCAACACGAACAGGGCGACCAACAGCGTGACAATCAGTGCGCCAACACTCGTGGTGTTCATGGATTCTCCATCCCTAGGCCACCAAAGCGGTGGCTCCCTCGATACTCACAACTTGCACGGTGTGGCCGACATCGACCACGGCGTCGGGATTCAAATGGCGCGCTGACCACACTTCTCCACCGATCTTCACGCGGCCATTTCGGTGGTCGACGCGTTCGAGCACGATGGCGTCTTGGCCGATCAACGCCTGGACTCCGGTGCGCAGTTCGGTCGGAGTGCGCAGGTGACGCCGCGCGATGGGTCTGGCCACCAAGAGAAGAAGCGCCGACAGCACGGCGAATGCTGCCACCTGAGCGGCAGGAGGAGCTCCCAGCGCGGCGGTAGCCGCACCCGCGAGCGCCCCGATTGCGATCATGCCAGCGACTAACACCGTGGTTTGCGTTTCGATGATGCCCAGCACGAGCGCGACGACAATCCACCACACCCATGCGTCCATACATTGATGCTATGTCGGAATTGGGGTCAGTGCGCTGTGTCGCGGGTTAGAACACTGCTTCTGGTCCAGTGGGTGCCGTGTCTGCAATGGCCTCTTGCATGGTGGGGCGGTGCCGCAACTCAATCTGAGGCATGAACCACGCCATCACGAAGGCCAGCCCCATGACGGGTGCGGCGATCGAAAACACTCGGTCGATGGCGACCACGAAGGATTCGAGAACCGGACCCTGAATAGCGGGCGGCAGCGCGGCGATACCGGCAATCGAGGACAGTCCACTGCCGGATAGCGCACCGCTTGCCTGAGGCAATCGAGTGGCGAGCTCAGAGGCAAGGGCGGCTGAGAGTACGGCGCCGAGTACCGCGGTTCCGAATGAACCACCCATCGACCGGAAGAAGGTGGTGCCGCTGGTGGCCGCACCGATGTCGCCCACTTCCACTGCGTTCTGAGTCGCCACCGTGAGCACCTGCATGAACATGCCCATACCGACGCCGAGAATCAGCATGGCGATAGCGGTCTTCCAGTACGGGGTGTCGACCTGAAGTTGGGTGAATAGCGCCAATCCGATGGTGGCGATTGCACTTCCAAGAATCGGGAACAGGCGGTAGTTGCCTGTTCTACTCACAGCCCGACCCGAGACGATCGACGTCGAGAGCATGCCGGCCATCATCGGAAGCAGCATCAGCCCGGACACAGTAGGTGATTCGCCCTTCACTATCTGCAGGTAGATCGGCATGTAGACGATGGCGCCGAACATGGCGAACCCGGTGACGAAGCTCATTCCGGAAGCCACCGTGAACACACGCATGCGGAATAGACGCATGGGAACGATTGGCTCGGCAGCGCGTAGCTCCTGCAACACGAACAGCGTGATCAAGACTACGGCAGCGATCGACATTCCGATGATCTGCGGTGATGCCCAGTCGTACTCGCGGCCGCCCCACTCGACGACGAGCAATGCAATGACAACACCGGACACCATCAAGGCCGCACCGAGCCAGTCGATGATGACTTCGCGGTGCGTGGGCGGCAGATGCAGTACCGCAGCGAGAACAACAAGTGAGGCGATACCGATTGGAATGTTGATGTAGAAAATCCAGCGCCAACTGATTTGCTGCACAAAGAATCCGCCGAGCAGTGGGCCGAGAATCATCGACACAGCGAAGACGGCACCGAACAGTCCCGTGTACTTCCCGCGATCGCGAGGTGCCACGACGTCGGCGATGACTGCCATCACGAGCACCATGAGCCCGCCGCCACCGAGACCCTGGATGGCGCGTGTGGCGATGAGTTGACCCATCGTCTGCGAGGCACCCGCGAGAGCCGAACCAATCAGGAACACGACAACACTTGCCTGCAGGACGACCTTGCGGCCGAGGAGATCGGAGACTTTGCCCCACAACGGGGTGCTTGCCGTGCTGGCCAACAAGTACGCGGTGACCACCCAAGACAACTGGCTGAGTCCGCCGAGATCACTGGTAATCGTAGGCAGCGCTGTCGACACAATGGTTTGGTCAAGAGACGCCAAGAACATCACCATCATGAGCGCGGTGAAGATCAGCCGCAGCGACCTTCCCGTAGGAAGCTCGGCAACGGGTTGCGCGTCACTGGGTGCCTGCGAGGTCTCGGATGTCACTTCCTCACCCTAGACGTGGCTACGCCGTGACTACGCCGTGACGTTACCGTCGTGACTGACAGTGGCTGTCTCCGACACTTCCGTTACTTCCGTCACTTCCGTACCGCGACCTGAACCGACACCGAAGAAGGAAGCCAGGGTTCCTGCCAGAACACCGAGAAGTGCGACACCGCCCAGCATGAGGCAAATCGCTGCAACGCGGCCGACGGCGGTGACCGGGTAGAGGTCGCCGTAGCCGACGGTGGTGAGCGTGACAAAACCCCACCAGAAGGCATCGCCATACGTGGCGTAGCCCGATGACTCGGGCTCGACCCACTTCACAATCAGTGAACACGCCACCAGCAGGCCGCCCGCGTAGATTCCGGCTTGACCAATGCGCTGCATCAATTGGCGTGCCTTGGAATTGCGCATCGCAACCCATACGACACGCACGAGACGGGCCATGCGGGCGATGGTGACGAAGCCGCCGGCACTGGCACCCACGAAGAGGTACCAAGGGCAGGTGAGTACAACGATCGCGAGGTCGACCTTGCCGGAAGTCGTGTGCAGGTAGCCGGGGGAGAGGCGCATGTGCACGATCAGGTCAACGAGGAATACCAGCCAGCATGCGATGCCGATGACGGCGACGATGCCGCCTTCGGTTTTGCCGGCGGCCATACCGACAATGGGAATAAGAGCTGAGAGCACGATCCATGGGGTTGCGATCTTCTCCCAGCGTTGCACAGTCATACCGGTGGAAGGCACCGCCGTAGGTGAGTGGGTGTCACTGCTCATTGGGCAAGGATTCCAGATTGGTTGCGTCATCACCGCGAATGAAACCCTCGATCAGCGCACTGCATTCGGCGCGTCCGGGGTCAGGGTCGTGGGCCCCTGGGCAGAGTTTGCGCCCGAAGTCGCGCGACCGACCGGTGAGCATGTCGGCGTGACCGAGTTGTTCAACCACGATGTGCGAAGCGCCGGGTGTTGCCGCGAGGAACACGGTGTGGTTCACAGGTTCGGGGGCACAGCGGCCTCCGATGCCGGCACCGATGATGAGAGTGCGACACACCACCTGAGCGCCGCTCGCAGTGCTGGTGGGGGCGCTCGGATTACGACCTTCGCCGTCGACCGGGTCGAGTAGAACGAGCCCTGCGGGTAGGTCGGGTGCGAGCCGACTGGCGGCGAGCCACGCTGCTTGTCCACCGCGTGAATGGCCGCCGAGGTACACGGTCACGCGTGGATTGCGGCGGGCGGCGTCTCGTACGAGTTCGGCTGCCGCGTCGGCTTCCGATGACACGCTGACTTTGCCGAGTAGCGCCGACGGTCCGCGTTTGTACAGCTGGGGAACGCACACGCTGGTTCCTGTGTCAGCGATCGGTTGCAGGAGGCCTGCGTACGCGTCGGCCGAGGTCATGAATCCGGGAAGGAAGATGAGCAAGCGCTCGTCTCCTCCGGGAAGCAGCATCATTGCGACTCCGATGTTCGGGTGCCGAAGGTCAGTTTCGTGGTTGAGCGATATTCATCGCCGGGCCGCAGTGCGCACGGGCCAAAGTGTGGGTGGTTGGGCGCATCAGGAAGTCGCTGCGTCTCCAGTGATACCGATTGATGAACGGCGAAGGGGGGCTTGAGTGCATTGCCCGTGTACACCTGCATTCCGGGGCAATCGGTAGCGACTGTCATTGATCGGCCGCCGGCCGATAGGTGCGCAACAGTGCGCAGGCGTGGCGCTCTCTCACTGACATCGAGGTCGGCATCATCGAACACCCAGCAGTGATCGAGTCCGCCGGGCACGTCAGCGAGTACGTCTCCAATGCGTCGTGGCGCACGGAGATCGAACGGGGTACCAGTCACGTCGTTGAGCTCGCCAGTGGGCAATTGGTCATCACCCGATGCCAGTACGCGTCGGGCCGACACCGTCAGTTCATGGTCGGCAATCGTGGGAGCCCCTGACAGATTCCAGTAACCGTGATTGGCGAAACTCACCATGGTGGGCGCATCGGTAACGGCCGAGTACTCAAACGTCACGGACTCGTCATCGACGATGTACGTCGATTCGGCGATGAGGTTGCCAGGAAATCCCATGTCACCACTGGGGGAGTGCAATCGAAAGACGATGCGATCGCTCGTGTCTGACGATGACACCTCAGCGATTTGCCAGACGACGCGGTCAAATCCCCAGGTACCGCCGTGCAGGGTATTGGGCGGTCGATTGCAGTCGACCGCGTACTCGGTGCCGTCGAGGGTGAATCGGGAGTGTCCGATGCGGTTGGCGTAGCGGCCGATGGTGGCGCCAAAGTGTGGGTTGAGCGCAGCGTCGGCGTAGTCGCTCACGTGATCGAGACTCAAGTGCACATTGCGAAGTTCGCCCGATGCATTGGGCACCTCGAGTGAGTGAATTGCCGCACCCAGGCTCAGAAGTTGCAGCCGTAACTGTCTGCGAGTGACGATGATCTGATTGACCGGAAGCGGAGGACGCGCACCGTAGGCGCGGGGTGCGATGACCTCCTCGACTGTGACCGGCATGTCAGCGCGGTGCCACCGTGTGATCGGCGGCGATGGCAGCAAGGGCATCGGCGTCGAGTCCGGGAGGTGGGGTCATCACCGCTGCGCGGTAGTACCGCAGTTCAGCAATGCTTTCGAGAATGTCGGCCAGTGCGCGGTGACCGCCATTCTTCTTGGGTGAGGCGAAGTAGGCGCGTGGATACCAGCGGCGCGACAGTTCCTTGATGGTCGAGACATCGATCAACCGGTAGTGCAAGTGTGCATCGAGTTCGGGCATGTCACGCGCGATAAAGCCGCGGTCGACGTACACGCTCGAGCCTGCGAGCGGGGCCTTGCGTGCATCGGGGACGTGCTTTCGCACGTACTCCAAGACGAGGGCAGCAGCCTCCGACAATTCCATGCCTGAAGGGATGTCGTTGAGAAGTCCCGATGACGTGTGCATCTGGCGCACGATGTCGGGCATGCCAGCGAGGGTCTGCTCGTCAGTGCGAATGATGAGGTCGATTCCTTCATCAAGCTCATTGAGTTCAGAGTCGGTCACTACGCAGGCGATTTCAACGAGCGCATCGTGGCCAAGTTCGAGTCCGGTCATTTCGCAGTCGATCCAGACAATGCGGTCGTTGCGGCGCGTGGAACTCGAGGACGTGTCAGAGGGGTCGGTCACGGTGAAACCTTACGCTGCCGCAGACCCTGATCAACCGGCCGCTCACTTATTACGCGGACGCACCACTGCTACCGGGCACTGAGAGTGATGCAGTGCGGCCTGACTGACCGAACCAAGGAGTAGGCCCGTAAACCCTCCGCGTCCGCGAGAACCGACAACGATGAGGTCGGCTTCCTCGGATGCATTGACGATCACGCGCTCGGCTGAACCGTGCACCGCCTGTCGGGTGACCGTGACCTCCGGAAATCTATCAGCCCAGCCGGTGAGAGATTCGGCCGTCAGCCGTATCTCATCGTCTTCAACTTCTTGAAGGGCGAGTGTCGGAGGCACCGTCACGCCGGGGGCGTCGAATACTGGTACTTCCCAGGCATGAACAGCGTGTAGCGCCAGTTCGTGACTTGCCGCGTACTCAAATGCGAACGCAATGGCCTCGTGCGACTCGGGTGAGCCGTCTACTGCCACCGCGACTCGGCCGGTAACACCGTGGTCGACCGGTCCGCGCATGACAACGACAGGAACGGTGGCGTGGGCAGAAACCTGCTGGCCAACAGACCCGAGTAGTAGCCCCCGGAATCCGCCGAGCCCGCGCGATCCGAGCACAATGAGAGCCGCGTCTTCTGCGACAGTAAGTAGCTGGTGTGACGCGCCCCCGTCGACGATGAGGCCGCTGACCTCGACGTTGGGTGCCTCTGCTTGGGCCGCTTCGACCCCCTCACGCAATTCGGTTTCGGCCTCATCGCGTAGGCCTTCAATCAGCGAGATCGGTAAGGGTCCGCCATACCCGACAGCTACCGATGAAGCCGGTGCTTCGTAAGCGAGAACCAAGGTCACTGGTAGGCCGCGCAAGGCACCTTCGGTGAGCGCCCAGGACACAGCGCGCAGGGAGGAGACTGAACTGTCGTAACCCACGATGATCGAGCGACGCATGACCAACACCCCATTCCACTTCAGTTCCAGCATGCGCTGGGAGGGGGCCAAACTCCAGAGGCCTTGGTCCTTGCGGGGGTATCAAGCCGGCGATGACAGCCATTGATGCTGCCGGCCTCCGTCGACGGAGGCTTTGTTCGGCTGGTCGCGTTGGTGGAATTGGTGCTGCTCGTGGCACTGTTCGCGCTGACCGCGCGGGTGGATCGGAGAGCGAAATTTCTTGCGACGGTCAGATGGGCGCTGAAGAGCTCGTTTCCTGCTGAAATGAGCTGATTCACTCCACTTGAGGGTGCGACTCACGAAAAATGAACGCCCGACCCTCCACTGGTGAACAGCAGACGAACGGCAGATGACATTCACCTCTGACCACGTGCTGGAAACGCTGCTAGCCTGTGCTTGCGCCCATAGCGGGTGCGCGTGAATGAGACAGGTGAGCCCAACATCGTGGACCGCTTCCACAGCCTCCGAGCCGGCGTATGAACGCCATTCTGCTCGTCACCGGTGTCACTGTTGTGCTGGCGCTTCTCTTCGACTTCACCAATGGCTTCCACGACGCTGCCAACGCCACGTCGACCGTGATCGCCACTCGATCGCTCAAGCCGCGCACCGCGGTGATCATGTCGGCGATATTCAACTTCCTGCCGGCTTTCGTGGTCGGAACGGCCGTGGCGAACACTATCTCCAAAACGGTCAAGCTTGACTCGCTTCCGGTGGTGGCGGCCGGAGACGTTCCGCTCGGCGTGCGCATGACTCTGGCCGCGCTCGTGGGCGCCGTCTTCTGGAACTTCCTCACGTGGGCGCTCGGACTTCCCTCATCGTCATCGCACGCACTCATTGGTGGGCTCATCGGCGCTGGACTGTCTGCCGGCGGTGCCGCGGTGATCAACTGGGACGCAGTGTCGAAGACTGCAGTTGCCATCGTTGCCTCGCCCGCCGTGGCCTTCGGAATCGCCTTCTTGGTGATGTGGATTATTCGATTACTGCTGCGGCGTTTTAAGTTCAGTGAGGACTCAGAGTTCTTCCGGTGGGGCCAGGTGGTCTCGTCAGCGTGGGTCTCGTGGGGGCACGGCTCAAACGACGCGCAGAAAACGATGGGCATCATCGCCGCCACTTTGTACACCGGTGGCTTTATGACCGCCGCCAATGCGTCGAGCCTGGCACCGCCAATCTGGGTGATCTTTGCGGCCCAGGCCGCCATCGCGGCGGGCACGATGTGGGGCGGCTGGAGGATTATTCAGACCATGGGGTTGCGTATCACCCGCATCACCCGCGCTTCCGGCTTCGCCGCGAACCTCGGAGCGATCAGCGGAATTGAGGGCGCGACTCGTCTGGGTATTCCGATCTCGACGACCCAAGCCGTCTCTGCCTCGATCGTCGGTTCGGGGGTAGGTGCGCGTCGGGCAGTGAACTGGCGGGTCATGCGCGACATGGTGATCGCGTGGCTCATCACCCTCCCGGCGGCCGGACTGATCGGTTTCGTCGTCTTTAAACTCACGGTGTTACCAGGAATCGCGGCTGTCATCGCCACGACCTTGGTGATTCTTGCGCTGCTCATCTGGGCCGGGCGCATGATGCTGAATGCGATGACCGCCAAGGACATTGAGGCCGAATTGCCGTCGGTGGAGGAGCTCAAATCACCGAACTATGGCTTGCAGGTGGCTCAGGTGCCTGACACCGGGCACGACGCCGCTTAGTCAGCGACGGCCACCGGATTCTTCAAGGCAGCGCGCATCGCGACTGCCCCTTCGATGAGGGCAGCTTGTTGCTCGTCGGTCAGGACACCAAGGAGCGCGGCCATTCTGACACTGGTGTCGTTTTCGGCATCGAGGCGCCGTTGACGCATAGCCTCGGTGACAACAGGAATGTCCTCATCGGCGAAGCCGTGCATCGCAAACGCGCGCCCATTGTGGTCGAGGTAACACGACTGCAACCCCGTGAGGCCCGACGCCTTCACCGCGTCGGTGTGAACTCCGCCGCGAACTTCGCGCAGCAGGATGACGTAGCGGTAGGCGGCCGCTGCCGCATCATCGGGGAGCGGGTGAGAGCGATAGCCATCAACAAGTGGCCACTCGCCCGTTGGCAAAGACGCGACCAACATGGCAGCAGCTTTCGTAAATTCGCTCAGAGTCTCGGTGGGGATGCCGCCGAAGGTCTGGCGGGCGAAGTCGTCAGCTGCCTCGAGGTGTGCCGGCACCGCAACCTGTGGACTCTGCTTGGCGAGCGCTTCGCCGTACATGGCTTCAACAAACGCCGGCTTGAAGAAATAGAAGACATCATTAACTTCACCGGGCGTGGGGTTGCCAAGGACGCCACCGCGACCGAGCGCGTAGAAGCCGACGACGTCGAGTCCGACGCGTTGGCCGTGTTCGGCAGTTGAGGGCGTGAAGTAGAACCAGCTTCCGGCGCGACCGATGGGCTCGGCGATGGAGGCGGCAGTCTCAAGGGTGGTCATGAAGGGAACAGTAGCGACCAGCCGAGCGGCATGAGCACGAGCACCCCGAGTGTGATCATCACCAATCCGCCGATGACGCGCAATGTCAGCAATCGACGATCGGAATTGGCAAACCAGTCGCGGCTTGACCCCACGATCAGACCCCACGTTCCGTCGAGCAGTACACAAAGTACGCCGAAGATCACGCCGAAGATGAGGAGTTGAATCGTGACGGGCCCACCATTGGGGTCGATGAATTGCGGAAACACCGCGGCGAAGAAGATCAACCCTTTCGGGTTGAGCACGCCCACCATGAAGCCCTCGCGAATGATGCGTGACGGGCGGGGTTTGGTCTCATCAACCGTGAGCATCTGATCGACGTGCTTACGGCGATGCCTTAGCGCCTGTACGCCGAGGTAGATCAAGTAGAAGCCACCGAGCGATTGCACCAGTAGCAACACCACAGGGTAGCGCTGGAAAATCGGTCCGAGTCCGAGTGCAACAACGACCGACAGTGAGAACATGCCGAGCGCATTGCCGATGGCGGTGAGATAAGCGGTCCATCGCCCCCAGGCAATGGCTCGGGCCAGCACGAACATCACGCTGGGGCCGGGCGCGAGAATGATCGCGATGCACGCCAGCGTGACTGCGACGAGGTATTTCGTGCCGACCACGCATCTACGCTACGGGGTCGAGTGTGAATCCCGCAGCGTAGTGCGTGTTACGTCAGTTGAGCTGGTCCTTGATGGCGTCCTTGGCCATCCCTCCGCCTTGCTCGACGACCTCGTCGAGTTGGTCGGGGGTCTTCTCCTTCACGAGGCCGGCACCTGCGTCAACGGCTTGGTCAACGGCACCATCGACGGTGTCCTTGTGGCCGCCGAGCATGCCCTTAATGCTGTCAAACATTCCCATTACTTTCTCATTTCTCGGTCAGTGCCCGAGGCACAGTGTGAGGTGCGTGGCAACCGGCACGCGCGGTGGTCGATTAGATACCGAGAGCCTTGGCCTTCGCGGCGGCAAACTCTTCGTCGGTGATGAATCCTTGCGCATGCATCTGCGCGAGTTCCTGAATCTCGGCGGCCCCATTACTCGCTTCCGGTGCCATGGGTGCCATGGGTGCGGCCATGGGTGCGGGTGCAGGTGCGGGCGGGGGAGCGGCCTTCGCGGCCTGGCGACTGGCAACTCGGCCAGAAACTGCGGTGGCGGTTCCGGCAACGACAGCCGTGGTGGCGGCGGCGCGTAGTAGTCCCATGGTGGTCTCCTTCAGATCGTTGGTGTGAGATTACGAGAAGCTGAGCACGTCGTCAACGACTTCGACGGGAATGCGGATCTGGTCGATCACGAAGGCGTCCGCGTTCTGGATGGCTGCGACGAAGGGAGCGGCCCAGATGTTCTCGAAAGCGATGAGCAGTGCCGAACTGTTGCGCGGCAGATCTTCGATCAACTCCTCAGCATCGTCGTGGTCGAGCGCTCCGGGCGTAGCGACGTCGATCTCGAGCAGTCCGGGATCGAGGTCGCGGCCTAGATCCTGAATGCGCACGGACGTGATGACCCCATCAGCGTCGTTGCTGACGAACAGCAGATCGATGATGCGAATGGTTTCGTTTTCGACCAACTCGCGAATGGCGGGTGCGATCTCGCCGCTGAACTTGTTACCGGGAAATCCGATGATGATGATGTCGACGGGGCCGAGAGCCACAATTCCTCCTGATGAGTGAGTACGAACAAGATGGTGGTCGAGTGCTTTAGGCCTGTGCGTCTTTCTTGGCCGTGCGCCAGGGCCCGGGGATAACCCAGATAAACATCGAGATGATCCAGATCAGCAGGGTCGAGAGACCGAGTAGCCAGCCGATGAGAAACGTGGGCATAAACGTTGAAGGTAGTGCCAAGTGTGCGTTGAGCAAACCTGCAATGTGACCTGAATGGGTGACTCACGCGTGAGTGTCACATGAACTGGTGACGGTTCATGGTGTGCTCATTGTGTGCGCGGAACGTCGTCGAGGGTGTCGATTCTTCGGCTGAGGAGGAGTGAGAATTCAGTGCTGTCGACTTCGGTATCGACAGCCTCTTCCAACACGTTCACTGTGACGTCACCGTAGAGTCGGGACTCGCCGGCGCGGAGGCCAGCGTGCTTCAACCCGTCGAGATCGACCAGTGCCGACAGGTAGTCGCTGGTGCCGTCGGTGAATACTTGAAGCACCGGCTGACGAGTGCGTGTCGCCGAGACTGCGTGAGTCACGAGCATCTCAAAGTGTGCCGAGATGGGCCGCGTGTCGTCGGAACCACCAAGTGCGCGCACAGCCACTGAGATTCCCGCGGCACTGGCGCTGTCGACGACGCGCTTGGCGACGCGAGCAAAGGTGCCTGCCTTGGCCGAGTCGACTTGAATGGCGGCTCGAATGCGCGCGTCGGCCGACTCAAGTTGAGCTCGCACCTCAGGGGTGATGGATTCCCCGGCGACAATTGCGGCGAGCGTTGTCGCTGCATCGTCAACGGCTCCCTCGAGGTCTGCGTTGAGATCGGCCTCGGCCGCAGACCGGCTTTGTTCGATGATTTCGCGTCTGCGTGCAGTGTTCATTCGATTTTCGGCACGCTGATCGGTGCGCACGCCGACGTAGGTCACGGTCAGTGCGAGCGGTATCACCAACAAGGAGTTCGACAGTGCCAACTGAACGCCCTGGTTGCAGGCGGCTGGGGTATTGCCGAACACGACGAGAGTTCCGGTTGCCCACGTGATGACGCCAGCAGCGCCAGGAAGTAATCCTGCCCACGCAGCAATGGCCACGACGGCGAAGCCAGCGATGTTGATAACCGAGGCGACGCTCGCTGACTGAGCGCACCCGTGGTCCGCCGTTCGCAGAAACCACGGAACAAGTGCCGGAACCATGATGAGCCCAAGGCCGACGAGCAACGTCAACTGTCTGCGACGAAGAACCACGAGTGCCGGAATCGTGCAACCGGCGATTCCGAAAATGACGGTAAGCCAAAAGTGCGAGCCGCCGGTGCGGTCGAGTTCCAGCACGGGCCAGAGGATCAGGAAGAAGACGATGCCGACCAAACAGGCCCCTGCCAAACTTGCCGAGACGAGAAGTCGTCCCTTATCAAAGGGTGGGTAGGTGCGTGTGCGTAGCCACCGTTGAGGTGAGACACCGTCGGCGGGCATTGTGAGGGTCACGTCGGTGCCGCCATCACGCCCGTTCGTTACCTGAACTGTTCCACCCACCGCCGTCACGCTCCGCGAGAGCACCACCTCAGTGCCGATGCCCGGTCGCGATCGCCCGGACATGCCAGTTCCGTTGTCGTTGGCATGAACGGTGAGCAGACCTGAGGGATCGGTTTCGAAATCAACGTGTAGTTGTGAGGCGCCTCCGTGTCGAGCGGAGTTGTGGGCGACTTCGATGAGCGCCGCACGCAGGGCGTCAAAGACTTCCGGTTCGAGTTCGGCTTCCGGTCTGGCCGAGGGAACCTGAACGATCTCCGCAGCGATGGGATCGTCGAGGACATCGGCGAGTAGTCGGTCGAGGGAGAGCACAACGGGCGCGTCGGGGGCGTGTGAGGTGGTGCCTACATACCCAGCGAGTCGTTCGCGGTCGGGAGCAGGGGTAGCCAGCACATATCGAATTGAGTTGAGAAGGGACTCGTGCAATTGGGCCGCTGTCGAGCGCCACAGTCGGGCTCGCTCTTGTTCGGCTATTGAGTGGACTGCACTGAGTTCGCGCTGTTCGGAGTCGTGGTCTGAAGCGAGCGCCTCGTCGAGAACGGTGTTCCACGCCCACCACGCGGCGAGCGCAGTGACAAGGATCTGGACGACGACAATCCATCCACCCCACAGTTCGAGTGCACTGGCGATGATGTTGGTGGGGTGGCGCCACCAGATCAGCGCGACGAATGCCGCACCGGCCCAGGCGATCACAAATCCCGTCCGGCGTGAGGTCAGAACGATCGCCATGAATGCCGTGTACGACGCGACGTTGGGCATCGGAATCCACCGCGGTGAGCCGTCTGGTGCTGCGAGCGCCGTGAGAGCAAGCACGAGGACGCTGGCATCGCACAGCCACAATCTGCGTGGATTGCGACTCGTTGTTGCGCCAGTGACGGCGAGGATCGCAGCGAGCAGAATGCCGACGTGTTCGACAGTGTTGAGCTGCGACCAGTGTCGGGCACCGGCCACCACTGCGACAGCCACGAGAAGTCCGGTGAGCATGACAACCAGCCAGCGGCGCGTGGTGAAGAGCGCGCGAATCTGAGGACCGGCGGTGTCAATAATCATGTCGCCTTCCGCGCCTACGTTTCTGGGCTACAGTGATGGCGAACCCGGAGGTGCCGTGGACACTCAACCACGTTTCGTTATCCTCGAGGACCATCCACTGGTCCGGGAAGCCCTCGCCTCTCGTCTTGTCCTCCATTTTGGTGACATGACGCCTGTCTATAGCGGTGCTGATATTGACGAAGCGGTAGTGGCGATCGAGCAGACAGGCGCTGACTGCATCATTCTCGATCTTGATCTCAACGACAATCGCTCGCCATTGCTCAACATCGCCATGTTGTCTGACACTGGCGTTCCGATTCTGATCGTGAGCGCGCTGGGCGACAGCACAACAATCCGGTCGGCCTTCACAGCGGGCGTGACCGGATTTGTTTCCAAGAGTGCAGAGCCCGCCGAGCTTGTGAGTGCGGTCGAGTCCGCTCTGCGAGGGGAGAAGTACACGTCTGCCGAGGCGGCAGCGGCCATGCTCGCCGACACGTCGTCCCTGGTCGAACTGTCTGACCAGGAGCGACGCGCGATGGTGTTGTACGCCTCAGGCCTGAAAATGCGTTCTGTTGCCAGACACATGGGCGTGAGTGAATCAACGGCGCGCGAGTACATCCGTCGACTACGTGCCAAGTACGACAAGGCAGGTGCGCCATTGCCCAGTAAGACCGAGCTCTACCGCATGGCGCAGCGCGAGGGATTGATTCCCTAACTAAAGGGTGCTCTGTGCGTTGCGACCGCTAAAGATCTTGGCGGTCAGCGCAACAGCGACGATTCCGACGACAACCTGCAACCCGTGACGGATCCAGTCGTAGCCACCGGTCTCGTACACGCCCAGCAACTTCGACAACCAGTCACCGACGAGCATGCCGACGATACCGGCGACGATCACGGACCAGAAGGGGATGTTCTGGCGACCGGGAAGAATAAGTCGAGCAACGATGCCAACGATGGCGCCGCCGATGATGATCCACAGGATGTTGCCGATACTCCAGTCCACGATGATGCTCCTTATGTTCCGGTGCGGGTGCGGGTGCGGGTGCGGGTGCGGGTGGAAATGTGTGCGTCCCGCCATTCAAAAGCATGCGTGGAGTTGAAGGCCGATGCTAAGTCCGTACGGATGTCACCAATGCGTAGGACAGACGTCAGCCCAGAGCACGCGCGATCGCCTGGCACGCCAGGTACGAATCGTTGTGTGCGTCGGTGTCGTCGGCCAATGTCCACGACGACTGTTTCGCGACCACGACGCGACGGGCTCGATCGACGTACAACATTTGTCCATGGATTCCGACGCCCATGACAACATCGGGATCGACGCGCGGCTGATACCAGCATGATCGGTAGGCTCCCCCGGGCAGCCAAGGAGCAAAGTCGCCGTCGGCCCACTGCTGGGTGCTGCCATTGCGGGTGAGGTCATTGATGTAGTCGATCGGAATGATTCCGCGCCCGCCATCGGCGACAAGGAGACCGAGGCGTGCAAGGTCGCGTGGTGTTGTGCTCATGCCACCTGCGTTGCGCGGTGTTCCTTGACGATCAACGGCGATGTCGGCATCGGCTTCCGCGCCCATCGGTGCCCACACGTTCTCTGACAGTGCCGTTGCGAATGCTTGATTCGTCACCGATTCGCAGATCCAACCCACCAAGTCAGTTGCGGGTGATTGGTAGCGAAATCGCTGACCGTGTGCGCCGTCTGCCTCGCGCGTGGCAATGAACTCGTGAAGGTTTGGCGATTGCGGTTCTGAGGGGTACCAACCGGCGGCGTTGCGGTAGGCGCGCAAATCTTCGCCAGGGTTGTAGTCCTCGACGAATGCGAACGCCGTCGTCATGTCAAGCAGATTGCGGACGGTGGCACCGTCGAAGCCACTTCCGATGACTTCTGGAACGTAGTGCGTCACCGGCGCATCGATCTCGATCAGTCCCCGGCCCACTAGCACCCCGACGAGTAACGATGTCACCGACTTGGTGACGCTAAAGAGGAGGTGGACGTCGTCGTCACGCACGTCAGGAGCGCGCCATTCCAGCAGTGAACTATTGCCGCGCAGCACCGTCAACGAGTCGACGTTCGTTGACTCGAGCCACGATTCGAGCACGAACGAGTGGTGGGTGCCGCGGAATTCCAGTTGAAGGAGTGAGGAGTCGTGTGCCGCAATCAACTCAACTGTCTGCTGCCCGCGGCGAATCCGTGCCGTGGGCAGCATCTCGCGCACATGCCGCAGCGACCAGTGCAGATGCTCTGCTGTGAGCCAGTTGTCGAGCGTGGGGCGAGTCATGCCGCTTGGGCCGACGCCGTCACTTTCCGTCGCGTTTAGCCTGCGAGCGTGCGTTGGCCGAACGGGTGGCTGCGGCTTTGCCGGAAGGACCGGTGCTCTTGGCGCGCGAAGTGCTGGCGCCCTTGGCCTTGCCGCCGGTTGCTGAGCCAACCTTCGACGGACCCCCGCTCTTCGCGGCGCGAGCAGCCGCGATGCGTTCGTTGCGCAGGTCGGCTGCTTCTTCGCGGTCGCGCTTGGCCAACTGCTGGGTCACGCGCGAGAGTGCGGCGCTGAACAATTCGGCCTTCTGGGCTGTCGAGGCGTTGGCGGTGGCGGTGCGCGCACGCGAGTGCGTCTTGGCCACGGTTGCGCTGCCCTGACGGCGGTACAAGTCGCGGTACTTGTCGGAGTGCTTGCGCACGAGATTCTCGAGCTTGGCAAGTTCGGTGTGCCCCAGCGGAGCGAGCGCCGCCGCCGTGGTTTGGGTGAGGAGTTCGTTCTCGGCCTTGGTGAATAGTGCATCGTGGGTTGAAGTCATGGGACAACGCTAGTGGAACGCCACTCGTGCGCGCGTGCTCGGCCGGTCAGTGTTCGTCCTAGGCCAGGGCGCGTTGCAAAGCGGCAATGCGGGTTGCCCAGATGCGCTGCGAGAGTGCGGCAGTAGGGGCTAACACTTCGGAGGCGTGGTAGGCGCCGGGGTAGACGTGAAACTCGGTGGGAACTCCGGCTTGAATCAATCGCTGAACAAAGGTGATGTCTTCGTCGCGGAAGACGTCGAGCGTTCCGACGTCAATGAATGCTGGCGGTAGACCCGACAAGTCGGTGGCCCGCGCTGGCGCGGCGTACTGGTCGGCAGGCTCACCGCCAAGGAACCACGACCACGCTTCGAGGTTGGCCGAGCGGTCCCAGAATCCGATATCGGTGATTTCCTGACTCGACGGTGTGGTGTTCGTATCGTCGATCATTGGGTAAGGGGCCATCATGAGGCACAGCGCTGGCCCACCCTTGTCACGCGCCGTCATAGCCGTGGCGATGCACAAGTTGCCGCCCGCACTTCCGCCAAAGATGGCGAGTTTGGTGGCGTCGATGCCGAGTTCGTCAGCATGCGCCGCAGTCCAGAGCAGTGCGGCGTAGCAATCGTTGACCTGCGCAGGATGCGGGTTCTCGGGCGCCTTGCGATAGTCGGTCGACACCACGACGATGCCGAGCGTTTCGGCCAACATGATGGCGGTCTGATCCTCGCCGTCAATGTTGCCGAGAACCATGCCGCCGCCGTGAATGACGAACAGGCCTGAGAGATTTC
>Ga0194056_10000066_pt1 | contig 42610 bp, 24 predicted proteins | sample SepL4413m_MetaG_FD_155458 | JGI IMG/M metagenome (GOLD analysis project Ga0194056, IMG submission 155458) | Anoxic zone freshwater microbial communities from boreal shield lake in IISD Experimental Lakes Area, Ontario, Canada - Sep2016-L442-13m | ecosystem: Environmental > Aquatic > Freshwater... | reverse complement strand
GATTGCAAACATGTTTTTTCTTCTCCTAACTTAAAAAAGCCCGTGGGGCTATCTATAAGATATATATTATCAGATAGCGCCAAATTGTCAATACATTAAAATGTTATTTTTTCGTGTCTCATAAATATACTTTGGACCAGCCCGATAGCCATAAATGAAACAAGCAAGGAAGTGCCTCCGTAGCTCATAAACGGCAGCGGAATGCCCGTAACAGGAAGATAGCCGATGTTCATGCCTACACTGATGAGCGCTTGGAAAAAGAGCATACCAAAGGCCCCAAAAGCACAGAGCATACCGAAATTATCACGTGCATGAGCGCCAATATCCAGAATTCTTGTCAGCAAGAAACAATAAAGGACCAGAAAGAGCGATGTACCGAGAAAACCAAAGGACTCTGCAATTCCGGCAAAAATGAAGTCGGTATGAGCTTCGGGCAAAAACTGAAGCTGTGACTGCGTTCCCTTGCCTAGGCCTTTTCCAATAATGTTTCCTGAGCCGATTGTGATTTGTGCCTGCTTCACATTATACCCACGACCATAAGGATCGAGATCTGGATTTAGGAAAACAGCGATGCGTTGCCTCTGATAATCGTGCAAAACATTCTGAAATGGCTTCGCTCCTTTGAATGCCAAGAAGGCGAGAAGAAATATTGCGACCACTACGCCGATAATGACAGTGATTTGAGATTTTGTCGGCCTAGAAGCAAGTAAAATCGTAATATAGATAAAGCAAAGGATGATCGCCGTGCCCAAGTCCGGCTCTAGCAAGATCAGAACGAGAGGAACTAACAGAATAATAAATGATATAAATATGTGTTGCCACTTGATCTTGTGACTCTTGTTCGAGAAATATGCAGAGAGTGTAAATATGAGACTGATTTTTGCAAGCTCCGAAGGTTGCAAGCGAAAAAATTTCAGATCGATCCAGTTCATCGCACCATTTACCGACTTTCCATATAGAAAAACCCAGATAAGTAGAAGCAGCGAAACGGCATAGAATATCCAAGCTGTCCCCTTGAAATACCGATAGTCAGCAAATGAAAGGACAAACATGATAGCAAGCCCGACGACGGCGATAATCCCCTGCTTCAGGCCTAGTCCATCATTTGCCGTGCCCATGACCAAACTATAAATAAGCGAAACGCCTACCGTCGTAAAAATGATCGGTAAAACTAGCAAACTGAAATCAAATGTTCGGATTTTAATGGGCATAAATCTACTTTAGCTGAAAAACATAATCCTTGCTAGATAAAAACACGTTGAAGCGTGGTCTACATCGTTCCCGTAGCTCAAGCTTTAGCTTGTGTTCTTGTCCCCCTCCTTTTCAACGTAGCTTCTCTTCTTGTCCCCCTCCTTTTCAAGGAGGGGCTAGGGGTGGTTTTGTTCTGCTGACTGCCTGCTGCTAACCGCCAACTGCTGACTCCCAGTACGAAATCCCCACCCAACCTCCCCCTGAAAGAGGGAGGGGCAGGACAGCACGCTACTTCTTCTCCCCCTCCTTTTCTTGTAGTGCAAGCTTCAGCTTGTTTAACTCTGACACGCTGAAGCGTGGTCTACGTAGAGTGATCGTAGCTCAAGCTTCAGCTTGTTTCTTGTCCCCCTCCTTTTCAAGGAGGGGTTAGGGGAGGTTTTGTCCTGCCAACTGCTGACTGCATGCCGCTAACTCCTCTGCCACTCTACTGCCTGCCGCTGTCTCCCAGTCAAGAATAAATCCCCTCCCAACCTCCCCCTGAAAGAGGGAGGGGCAAGAGACGGAGGGGCAAGAGAGAGCCTATACTAAACCAAAATCAGCCCCCCTTTCGGAGGCTGATTTATGCTAACTAACTATTTCGCGAGTAGTCCACCCCACTCTACTAATGTATAGCCAACCCTCTTTGGCGCTGAGAGACGCTGAGGCTTCAGATCGATCATTTTGTCTAGCCCCTGGAAATCTAAAAATATTCTGATCTTGGTCTCTGGTGTAGGAACAACGGTAAGAGGCGCAAGTCGATCCATATCTCTAGTCCCTAGCCAAGTCAGTCTCGTATAAGCAGTTTTTGGCATCTTTGGTAACCAATACTCCATGAAATCAGCTTTTTCCTGTGTGTTTAAGCCAAGAAGAGTCAGGTGTTTGGATAAAGTTGCTTCTGTATCGCTCGATTTCACAACAAATCCTGAGTCTATCGCTGGGTAAGCGCCATTTCCGATACCCTCCCAAAAGAGATTCGGATACGCTACACCGTCAAGTGTAAGCTGACCATTTGGCTGAGCTAAAACGTTCCAACCATCGTTGTATGCAGGCTCACTTTTGGTGATCTCAGCGCCTACTTTTACGCTAATTTTCGTGGCCTCAGTTGGGTATAGATAGATCACAGGCTTTCCACACTCACCCATTGGGCCAACTTCATTATTCATAAAGAGAACATAGTCGCCAAAACCATCTTTCCATAGGAAAAGTGCTGGTTTACTAAAATACTGAGCAAAGGTCATCGCATCGGCACCACGACCAGAAGAATAATTGTTGTATGCGGTTGTTGCGATGACATCGGACTGGCTCATCAGCGTATAAACCTTATCTCCTGTTGAAGCAGTACCATAGACAGCTACACGGCTGGCAATATCACTTGTTGACGTGAGAATTGTCATAAGAACTGGTCCGCCACAACCAGCAGTGCTATTAGTGTTGTAGGCGGCTGAGTCTTTTGCTCCAGTAGTGAGAGTAACATTAGCTACGCCACTATCGGTCAGAAAAGCGACGTCCTCGATGTAACCAGAGATAGTACCATCTGCATGTTTCAAATATAGACTTCTGTTCAAATAAGGCTGAGTATTGTCGCCAGTAATGATACGGTAGATGGATCCTGAAGCAGTAGTCATTAGAAGCTTTGGTTCTATCAAGTCTGAGAAAAGCTGTGAAGTGCCAATTCCGCCAACAAGCTTGAGCGTGGTCTTGCTGTCAACTACGATCTTGTCTGGGCTAGCGAGGTCTGCATAAGCCGCAGTCTTCGTATCAACAAAAGTCTTCGTGCCGTAGTCCACCAAAAAGGTTGACTCTTGAGCGTCAGTCGGATTTGTCGAACTATTTTTCAAATAATAGTATTTGCCATCAGCAGTCTTCTTAAAACGTATTATTGAGCTTGCTCCTGGACCGTCTGGCGGAACCAAACCAAGAATCATCTCGCCACCGTCGGTATAATTCGCTACCTTATAATATGTCGAGTAGCTAGAATCATAAGACAATTTGATAATCTTTGGGTCGGCAACTTTTGCAGGTGTAACCCACTTGATGTCGGATACGACAGTGGTGCCAGTAGCCACAGAACCGGTGCTAGCAACGACACTGCCAGTTGTGGCATTTCCGGTCGCAATACCACCAGTAGTCACCGTGCTCCCGCTGGCGACTGGAGCCTCGTCTAAGGCAACATCTTTATCCTTGTGCAGAAAAGGAATACTGTCTCTATACGCATAGACCAAGCCCGCACTTGACAGTATAAGCACCCCGATCAAACTCCATAATAGAATCTTTTCTCTTTTTGTCATTTCCCTCCATTTATTTTTAGCATTTGCGCTTTTTTTGTCATCCTGAACAACGTGAAGGATCTGTGCGAACTTTCTGGAGATTCTTCGCTCCGCTCAGAATGACAAAATTATTTATAAAACGTTATTTGTTACTAAGTTGTATTGTAATTTTATCATAGCCGAGACCTGTGTCGCTAGTAGGCAGATCAAGATCAGTACGAATTTTGGTGATGAAATCGGTTTTGTCGGCTCCGCGAAGAAGCTCTGGCTGAATTTTCTTACTCACAATCGGCAATAATACGAGTTCTAGCGTATCTCCCTTAAACTTTCCGGCGATAATCAATCCCTTTTGTGTTGGCTCAGACCAGGTCTGATCAAAGACGAAATTTCCTATTGAGTAAAAAATGGCTCTAGACTTGTATAATTCAGCATCTTGTATCACATGCGGATGTGAACCAATGACGATATCAGCGCCAGCATCGATCCAGCTGTGCGCCAACTTTTCTTGTGAAGCTGAGTGAATCGGCTCATACTCAGTCCCCCAATGTGGCATGATCATGACTCGATTACCAGCAGCCTTTTCTATCTTTATAGTCTCTGTCAGGTCCTTGCTTACCTCCAGCGATTCGATGGTGATAACACTCAATTTATTCGTACCAGAGCCAAATCTAGCAATAGAAGTTTCATCAAAAGTATTAGATGAGCCAATTGGTAGTATATTTTTATCTTTCAGCACTTTTAGTGTGTTTGCAAAGCCAGCCTTACCAGCATTCATCGTATGATTATTTGCTAAGCTCACGGCATTAATATCTAGCCACTTTAGTGCATCAACAGTTTTTGGTGGAAAATTAAATATTAGACCCTCCGACTGATCCGCTGGAATTGGCTCAGCACTAATTGGTCCCTCAAGATTTAGTAGCGAAAGATCGGTTCCCGCGAGCACTCTATCTCCAAAATTGGCAAAGATATCATAAATTTTATTATCACGAAACTTATAGTCCACCGCTCTATCAAACATCGAGTCTCCTGCTACAGTAAAAGTAACCTCATCGAGAATCGCAGTATCCTTATCACCACTTTGGAAATCGCCAAAGATGTAGCTGGTTGCCTCGGCGTCGCGGTCACTAGCCATGAAGCCCGAATTGGTATTTTTTTCTAGGTGAAACTTATCAGCGCCATGAGCCTTGGACCATGCAAGCAGTAGCGCAAGCGACTGATTTGAGTCTACTTCGGCTCGCCAGATGAGCTCTTCGTCTAGATTATTTAGTGCACGGATAGTGAGGCTGTCATGTAACTCAGAAAGAGAGGCGGGCTGGTAATGTGAGTCATCGACAGAAGTGATCATCAGACAATCTTCTGTGCAATTTTTTATCAAATTATCGCCTAGCAGAGCCACTTTTTCTCTTGATGTGTCCTGCTTGATGATTATAGGTACAAGCTTAGCGGCGGGAAAAGAGCTAGCGATATCCGATAAAATATTTTTAATTCCATGCTCGCCGAGAAATGCATTTTCATCAACACCGACCATAGTAGTTGGCAACTTATCGATGATTTCAGTAGCAGGCATCACCTTCGCTGTGCCAAGATCCCATACTTTGCTCGTAGTCTGAATATCAGCGTTACCTGTATCGAAATGGTTTGGCGATACCAGAATAATGGTTTTTGGCGAGATACCATTGCTAATTCTCGTGAGATAGTCCGCACGATCCTTGGCAAGAAGATCATGATGCGGCACCGTAATCCCTACAATTCGTAAGCCACTATCAGCCTTCTTAGTTTCGGTCACAGCTGTAGATCCGCTTGTGATTGTGACAGCCAATTCATCTTTTTGCACTATTTCATTGGTCTTTTTGACAATAAAAAAAATACTGGTTCCAATCATTAGCGCTAATAATAAGTAATATGGCCAGTATTTCATTTTTTGATGTTTATTTTTTGGTTTTGAAGTATGTCGAGGTATAAATTCACGAGTTCCCCTCCTAGATTAGGAGGGGCTAGGGGTGGTAGATACAATAATCATACCCCGCCCAACCTCCCCTTTCTAAGGGGAGGAGTAGGATCAGCACGCTGAAGCGTGGTCTACGAAGTTTTATTGTAGCTCAAGCTTTAGCTTGGATGCAGCACGCTGAAGCGTGGGCTACGTCTCGAAAGAACGCTTAATCATTATCAATATTAAATACTTTATTCCGAGAAGTCAGACCTTTTACTATTGTAACTAGGCTTTTTGGAATCTTGTAAAAAGCCGAAAGCGCGTCAATCACTTCTAGAGTTGCTGCGCCACGAAAAGGCTTGCCAGTGACCCAGACTTTCAGCGTTCCGTCACTATGCTTCTCGACTTTCAGCGTTTTCGCATTTGGAATCACTCTTACAGTTATTTTCATATGGAATCTTAGGTTAGATTATTTTTATTATTTGCTTGTTCGTCTAAAGCAAGATTTACCAAAGCATCGGCCGCAGAGTTTTCTTCCCTTGGAATGTGGACAAAAGAAATTTGTAAATGCATCTGGTCTATCATCGCCCTGATTTTTGTTACAAAGTCCTTTAGACGTGCTTCCTTCACTTTCCATTTACCATTTATCTGCTCAACAACAAGCTTAGAATCCAGTCGACAAATTACTTTCTTGTCTGCCAAATTATTGTCCGCAAACCATTTGCTCTTAAGCAAAATCTCAAGCGCTCGAATGATCGCAGTATACTCTGCTTCATTGTTTGTACCGTCACCAATGCATTCCTTATGGCTATGCATCTGCTTACTCGTGTCATCAAAAAAGACTACTCCGATACCAGCTGGCCCCGGATTACCTCTTGATCCCCCATCAGTATTTATGTAAATCGTATCACTCATTTTGTTATCCATTTATCATTAATTTTTCATTTTACAATTTCTGTCATTGCGAGCCATCGGAGCTTCGAGGCGCGGCAATCTTACAATGGATCCGATAGATTGCTTCGCAAGTTCACTCGCAATGACCAGAATGATAAGCAGAAGATTTCTCCTCCTTCGCGCTATCGCGGCTACGGAGTACACAGTTGTCGTGGAGGCTCACCCACGATGTCGAAATGACAATCTTAAATCGTACAATTCGCTTCATTCGCCTGATTCGCTATTAGTCTTGGCTAGATTCCTAGTCCTACTTTTTCCTGAACTTCTTTTAGCGTCTTCTTTGCGATTGGCGCAATTCGCTCAGCGCCTTCTCTAAGAATAGACTTGAGCTTGTCTTCATCTTGTAGCAATTCGAAATATTTATCTTGAATTGGTTTCAAGTAGTCAATCACGGCTTCAGCAACAGCCATCTTAAAATCGCCATAACCAATTCCAGCAAATTCCTTCTCCAAGTCAGAGATGCTCTTGCCAGTGACTTCGCTCATAATGTTTAGTAAATTTGTAATCGCTGGCTTGTCTTCGCGAGCAACTATTTCGCTGCCAGAATCCGTCACTGCACGCTTGAGCTTATTGCGAATTGTCTCTGCATCATCAGTCATCGCGATATAGTTTAGCGGTGAAGATGCTGACTTGCTCATCTTTTTCATCGGGTCGTCTAGCCCCATGATGCGTGCGCTCTCCTTCTTGATTATTGGCTCTGGGACTACTAAAGTCTCTCCGAATCTAGAATTAAATCGCTGAGCCAAATCTCTTGCGAGCTCGACATGCTGTTTCTGATCATGGCCGACAGGTACCACAGTCGTGCCATATAGCAGAATGTCTGCTGCCATAAGAACTGGATAGTCAAAAAGACCGACTCCAACAGATTCAGAATTTGTATTCTTCTCTGATTTCTCCTTAAACTGAGTCATTCGCGAAAGCTCACCCATAGTCGATAGTGTGTTTAAAATCCACATTAGCTCAGAGTGTTCTGGACGGCTTGATTGGACAAATATAGTTGATTTGGAGGGATCAATACCACAAGCAATATAAAGCGCGGCGGCATTTAGAATATTCTGCTGTAGAGCTTTTGGGTCCTGAGGGACAGTGATCGCATGAAGATCTACAACGCAAAAAATCGCTTGGTCGGCTGTGTCTTGCGTATCTACCCACTGCTTGATCGCACCAAGATAATTGCCTAAATGCAAGATTCCACTTGGCTGTATGCCTGAGAATATTTTCGTTGTCATAGTAGTCTCCAAAATAAATAGTTTATCTATTTAAAAATAGCTCAAAACTTCGAAACTAGCAAGCTGAAGCTTGTGCTACAGATTCAATCGTAGCCCACACTTTAGCGTGCCAATCCATTGACAGACTAAAGTCTGATCTACAACTCAGAATATAATGTTCTTGGTCTCCCCTCCTAAGATAGGAGGGGTTGGGGGCGGTATGAATATAATTTATTAAGCTACCCCACCTAACCTCCCCTAATCTAGGGGAGGAAAACTCAGTTGTAATTTCTCGAAGTTGTGCCTGATAAAACGTTGATATCAAAAAGTTCTTGCTGTTTGAGTGCCCCTCGCGTTTTTACATTAATATTGTAAAAAACGTAAGCCTGCTGTCGATTAGCCGCAGTTTGCATCGTGGTGCTGTTTGGTGCATACCCACCAAAATTTATCACCACATCGTTCATCAGATCAAGCTCAGGCACGTTCCCACCGGAAATTTCATTCCCGGCTTTATTGATATTATTAAGATTTGTCAGATCAAGATTTGTCCGATTTGTCACCTCTGTATAATACAGCATTTTATCAGTCGAAACAGAATCATTATAATAAACTTTGTATTTAACAGCGCCAGAGTTGTCCTTCTCGGCAAGTACAAGAGTATTTGCCATAAATTCGCTGGCCAATGAATCACTTGTCGAAATACTAGCTAATTCGCTATGCTTAGGACCACATTTCAAAGTAACTGAATCGCAATCAAACAGCGCAATTCCAGACTTATAGAGTACACCTGTTTGAGTAGTGCCGCTTGAATCATTAAATGTGACACTTAGCTCAGTATTTGCCTTCTTGATATCTTCGCTGAGAATATCGGCAATTCTTCTTGATTCCTCTGAAGAGACGCGCATCGCCTTGAGCTTTGCGAGATAGTTTGCGCTGTCTGTAATCGCACCGAGCGCCATCATCATCACAATAGCGAAAATAGTCGTTGCAATAAGCAGCTCAAGAAGGGTGAAGCCTTGAGTAGTTTTTAGTTTGTAGTTTTTAGTATTTAGTATTTTCATATGAATGTGATTATTTATTCTTCGACTCTACGAAGTAGGTGGAGAACCTAAGCGCTTAGTGCCTATCCATTTATAAGATTTCTCCGACTACTCGACAAAGCTCGTAGGGTCGAAATGACAGCAATGAGCGGATTAGTAGTTTGGACGCCAGTTTGTCAGAACTTCACTAATACTCGTTGTCTGGAGTGTTCCGCTATCCCAGCTCACCGTAACCGTTACTTTCACCGCATTTTCATCTGGCTGAATTTTACCATCGTTGCCAGTATCGTTTGCACCATCTGGCATGCTCGTCTGATTAAGTGGGGTATATTTGACCGTGCGAGTATAATCCAGATTATCGACGTTTATAACTTCAGGATTAGTACCAGCAGTGGTCAGAAACGGTCGATTCGGCGCTACATTGTCAGGAATAGTAATTTTTAGAGGATCTGCCGTATTCGAACTCCAGTTTGGGGTAGGAAGGATATTATATACAAAATCACTCCACCCTTGCTGAGTATCATCAATCCAACTTGTATCACGAATCTGTCTGACTATTTCCAAGCCCTGCTGAGCTAGCAGCATTGCCTGTGCCCTCTCATGCATCAAGGATGACCTTTCAAGCGAATTCCGTCCAACTGCGACGAGAGAATAAAGTAAGATCACAATAATAGTCGCTGCGATAAGCGTCTCGATCAAACTAAAAGCTTTTTTGGTAGTGCTCCTGATCATTTGCTGAATTTCAAAATTACGTTAAAAGGTTTATTGGTGCTAGAAGCATTGGCTTCATCGATTGAGACACCCTCAAAATCAAAAGTTGCCAAGTTGTTCATGCCAGATATTTTGTTGTCGATGAAGGTTATATGAGTTTTTGATGTTAAATCAGGATTTTTAGTTGTAACATCACATTTTACCGTTGAATTCACCGGACAGGTCAGAATATAGCAGCTCGATATACCAACTATATCACACTGAATGTTTTCATCACCTTTTCCAAGCCCAGGATTAGATGAATTATTGTCTAGCTTCTCAACAGCACTTACTCCAGACCAATCAGAATCAGATGCAGGTGCCGAAAGGTCGGTCTTTTGTAATATAAATTTTTGATCTTGAACTATCATCCGATAAGCTTGGACACTTGTGTTTTCCGGACTTCGAGACAGCAAATAGGTTCGCTGCATAAGCATCTTCGCCTCATCAGCCTTTTGCTTGAAGTCACTACTGCGGCCAAACTTGCCAAAGGCAGGGACGCAATAAACAGCCATAAAGCCGATTATGGAGATAACAACCAAAAGCTCGATTAAGGTGTAGCCCTTTTTCATATTATTTCGTACAGTTCCCTATCACGGCAAAAGTAGGTGCAACATAGCCAACTGCAAAATTATTTGCCGTACTTGTCGCATGGTTAGGGCAAGATCCAGGATTAGAATTCTGTGCAGGTAATGGAGTAGACAAATCTTCAGCAGATGGCTTTTCAAGGACAGCGTACAAAGAGAAACTCTTTGATGGGGTATTGCCGCTGTTACTAGAAACATACTGATACTGCTGGTCATATTTCGTAGAAGTTAAATTCTTCGGATCCGTCGGCATCGATGGGAGATATGTAGGTACGAGTGCGTCTTTCAGACCAGAGTTTAATACTGTATTTGGTTCGGTCGAAATATTTGAAGGGTATGACTTATTATCGGTACGATAAAACTCAAGTGCAGTAGCAATCTTTAGTAAATCCGCTTTTCTCTGATTATCGCGAGCTTTCTCCTTGGAGCCGGTTATCTGCACGACAACAATAGTCGATAATATCGCCATAATAGCGATGACAGCTAACAGCTCTATTAGAGTAAAGCCTTTTTTTGATTTCATATTGCCCTCCAAATATCAGTTTTATAATTATCAAGTTTCAAATATTGATGATCAAGCCTAGAGCTCAGTTCCCCTCCTAATTTAGGAGGGGTTAGGGGTGGTATTATCCTTATTACTCTAATCATACCCCACCCAACCTCCCCTTTCTAAGGGGAGGAGAACCTAGTATATTCCGTTTGTATACCAGCTGATGATCGCGGAGCCATACGTAAGGCCGATCAATGTAGCTAAGATAAGAAATGGTGCAAATGGCAGTGACTCCTTCAAGTATTCACGTTTCAAGGATTTGTTCTTCAAGAAGACGTAGAGTAAGCCGACAACTGAGCCTAGGACAAAGGCTGTAAACATAGCAAAGAGTGCGTTTGGATAGCCAAGCAGAAAGCCAAGAATGAGACCGATCTTGATATCGCCAGCGCCCATCCACTTCTCTCTAGAGACTAGGACGAGAATTGCCAAGAATCCGCCACCCACGAGACCGCCAAGGATCATCTCTATGAAGCCATAGTGACCGAAGTACCAACCAAATGCAGCCGAGAGAACGAGTGCGATCCAGACAAATATCTCTGGCACGGTCTGAGTCTTCAGATCATAAACAAAGACCACAGCAAGGATGCAGAAAATGATAAGATAGACGACGAGTGCCCAGCTAATACCAAAGAAAAGGAACAAAAAAACAAAAAGTAGACCGATACATAGCTCGACTATTGGGTATTGGAATGAAATCCCCTTGCCACAGTACCGGCACTTCGCGCGAAGCATGACAAATGAAAGAAAAGGGATTAAGTCGTACCAATTCAAGATCTTCTTGCATGACGGACAGTGTGATCTGTCATAGAGGATAGTTCTGAGCTCATCCATACGGAAGATAACAACATTTAGAAAAGAGCCAATCGCTAGGCCCAAGATAAATAAAAATATTATATAAAAAATGTCCATTTATAATCCGTTTCTGCAAGTGGGCTTGCGTTAGTATAGCTGTAGACATCAACAAGTTTATTGTTCGACCTGGTCATAAGCGAGAAATAAAATCTAAAACTTCTCACTCAAGATACTTTGTTCGAAGAATAAATAACTTATGGATTGTTTGAAATTGCTTCCGCGGCTATATTCTTTTGTGACTTTTACCCTCTTTTAGTTCGGCACAGATCTATGCCGAACGTAGAAGAACGTAAACTTACCAGCCTTTTTTGAGACACTTTGTGTTGTCGCATTGGATGGCAACCGTAGCTGCTGAGAATGCGGTAGAACCCGTTACACCGCCGCCGATAGCAGTAAATTTGAAACTTGTTGTCGAAGAACCAGCTGCATTATCTGCAGCTGCAGTACCGTAAACCCAACCAGATGCATTCGCAGTTATATCCGGCCAAAATCCTGGTGTATTTATTAAATCCGTACAGACATTTGTTGTACCATTGGCATTTGGCGTGACCAAAGTAGATGAGTTACCGTCTACGCATATCACTGCAATAGACTGAACCGAATCTAAAGTCTGCAACGCAGAAACATTCTTCGCCTTTGTGGTATTACTGCTAACACTAAGCGTCACAACTGTTGCAAGTATAGCGATGATTGCGATTACAACCAAAAGCTCTACAAGCGTAAAACCTTTTAACTTTTTCATTTTTTTCCCTCCATTTTCGTAATTTTTTTTATAAGCAGATATCTGCTTGCTTCTAGTCTACTCAACAAGAAGCAAATTTTATATAAAGCTTTGATCGACCGAGCAAAGAAATTAAACATCGATTAATCTTGTCAAAAAACTAATTCTAACTGTGAATTACTTACAAATAAGTATAAGTCATTTACACGAACCTTGCAAATATTAGCCAGCGAAATTACCCATCTGAATGACTGGCATATAGATGGCAAATACAAGAAAAATAACACCTGCAGCCATAATAAGAAGTATGGCTGGTTCAACAAGCGAAGTCACCGCCTTGGTCAGGTCAGAAGTAGACTGTGCATAATACTGGGCGACTTTCAGCAAAACTTTGTCCAGCTCACCCGTCTCCTCGCCGACTGCCGCCATGTTACCAACAAGAGGTGGAAAGTATTTCTCCTTTAGCAGCTGTGCTGAGAGTGACATGCCTTTTTCTACCTGAGAAGAAACTCTCATAATAGCTTCTTCGTACACTGGATTGTCCATCACAGTAGCACTGATACGAAGGGCATCTAGCAACGGGACACCAGCAGAGCTTAGCATCGCCATCGTTCGCGTGAATCTATACATATATATGCCAGTAAAAATATTTTTCAGACCTGGGGTAGAGATTTGAAGTACATGAATAGCCTTGGAACCCTTTTCGGTCGCCAGCCAGTATCGCAGAAAGATTGCAAGTCCGACTATTACCAAGAGGACTAGCCACCACCAAACAACCATAAAATCAGACAAACCGAGTAGAATCTTAGTAATAGCTGGAAGCTCCTGATTGTTCTGAGTAAACATAGTCTTTAGCTTCGGCACGACCATAACCATCATCACTACTGCCGCAGCAACAAGCGCTATCAAAATAAATGCGGGATAGTAAAGAGCAGACTTCACCTTGCCAACAAAATTACTATCGTTTTCGATCTGATCCGCAAGCTCACTAAGGACGACGTCTAGCTTACCTGTGCTCTCGCCTGAATTTACGATACTTACAAAAACACGATCAAAAGCTTCTGGATGCTTAGATAGTGCAGAAGAGAAATTATAGCCTTCTTCAAGATCAGTATAGATATCGACAAAAATCTGACGTAAATGATCATTCTTAGCTTGCTTAGCAAGAAGACTGATCGCTTTAGTCAGAGGTAAGCCAGCGTTTAGCATCGTTGCAAGCTGACGGGAGAAGATTGCCTTGTCCTTGATCGAAACCTTATTAAAAAGCAATGAAGTGAAGCTCTGTTTCTGCTCTGGCGTGATCTCGATAGGCACTAAATCATGGCGCACCAAAATCTTCTCAGCTTCTATCTGATTGTCAGAACGAACTGTGCCGGTCACAATCTCGCTTTTATTGTTTTTTGCCTTATATAAGTATCGTGGCATTTATATGGGGGGGTGATTAATTAAATATTTTCTTACCTTATAGTTTCATTTTTAGTTCCCCTCCTAAATTAGGAGGGGTGAGGGGTGGTATTGTCCTTTTTCCAGAATCATACCCCACCCAACCTCCCCTTTCTAAGGGGAGGAGCGACCAAGAAATCGCTCATTAAACCTTTATCATTTGAAATTCATTTAAAATTTAAAATTATAAATTATAAATTGCTTGTTATTAGTATACCATCATCTTAAAGCTTTTTGGATCAAGTGAATAGTTTAGGGCTTCTTCAAGAGAGATATCCCCTCTCGAGACGTACTCAGCTAATACCTTGTCCAAGCTTATCATACCATCAGCAGCGGAAGTCTGTATCACGTTTGGTATCTGGTAATTCTTTCCATCCCGAATCAAGCTCTTGATCGCAGTATTTGCGATCATGATCTCAGCCGCCATCACGCGACCACCATTTATTTTCGGAATAAGACGCTGTGAAACAACGCCGAGCAAGACAGAAGCTAGCTGACTAGAAATCTGTTGCTGCATATGCGGAGGAAAAACATTTACTATACGATCGGCAGTTTGTGCAGCAGAGTTTGTATGAAGCGTCGTAAGAACTAAGTGACCTGTTTCAGCAAGAGTGATAGCCGCCTCGATGGTCTCAAGATCGCGCATCTCACCAATAAGGACAACATCTGGATCTTCGCGCAAGGACGATCGTAGAGCTCGAGCAAAGGAGTTTGTGTCTGAACCAACCTCGCGCTGCGAAATCAAGCTTAGTTTGTGCTCGAAAACATACTCGATAGGATCCTCAATGGTGATAATATGCTTTCTCTTTTCACTGTTGATCTTATCGATCATCGCAGCCAAAGTGGTGGATTTACCTGAACCAGTAGGCCCTGTAATAATAACGAAACCCTGACTATGTTCGGTAAACTTCTCAAGGATTGGTGGAAGACCAAGATCGGCGAAGCTTCGAAGCTCCTTAGGAATAAGACGAAGAGATGCACAAGTAGAGCCTTTTTGATAAAAGACATTTGCACGGAAACGCATGTTCTGAAATCCAAATGAGAAATCTATCTCACGTTTCTGCTTCAGTGAGAGCAGCATATCAGGCGGGGTGAAGGCGGAGACAAGCTCTTTTGCCTTTGCCTCATCAATCACTGGCATCTCAGGAATTGGCAAAAGCTTGCCATCAACACGAACATTTACAGGCACGCCTACGTTTATATGAATATCTGATGCATTGTTTGAAATCGCATAGTTGAGATATGTTGATATCTCGCTGCTTTTTGTATCGGCCATACCCCTCCCAGGATTTATATATGTATATATTATAACTTATTATATATCGCACTTACAAGAAAGTCTTTTCTTGTCCCCCACCTTTTCAAGGAGGGGCTAGGGGCGGTTTATTCACTGTCAATCTCGATACCCCCCACCGTTCGACAATCTCAGGGTGGTGAGTGAAATCGAATCCACAAGCCACAGGCTGGGATGACAAACTTATTATTCTGTCATCTCGACTCTATGCGCCTTGTCGCATAGGCGGAGAGATCTTCTGATAGCAAACATCGATTGTAAGATTTCTCCGACAGTTCGACCATTCGACAGGCTCATGGTAAACAGCTCACGGGGTCGAAATGACAAATGAAGATGTGTTACTGAATAATGAATCAAATTCAGGATGACAGCGAAATGATAGATTGCTTCGAGAGTTCACTCGCAACGACAGAATTAATTTGTATAATTTACTAAAAACTAAAAACTATCGACTAATTACTAGCTATGTCTTCCTAATCTGTCACCACCACTTGAAAAATCTCGTCTACAGTAGTCTCCCCCATAAACGCCTTGATGATACCATCTTGCTTCATCGTAATCATACCGTTTTTTATAGATGCGGCCTTGATATCATTTGCAGACTTTTTCGCTATCGCCAGCTCCTCAATATCTGGATTTATCGACATAACTTCGTATATGCCGACGCGTCCACGATAGCCATCATGACAATCAGCACAGCCTTTACCATGATAGAGTTTCAGCTCGGCAGGAATTCGTTCGCGATCCTTCACATTGCTCGCAGGAATGAGCGCTAGCTCAGCCTTTAGCTCGTCCATCAGCTTCTGTGGAACGATCATTTCCTCCTTACACTTCGGACAAATTCTTCGAACCAAGCGCTGTGCAATTATTAGATTTATAGATGATGTAATAAGAAATGGCTCAACGCCCATATTTATCATACGAGGAAGGGCTCCTGCTGTATCGTTTGTATGTAAGGTTGAGAGAACCAAGTGACCTGTCAAAGCAGCGTGAGTCACCATGCCAGCCGTCTCGCCATCACGAATCTCACCGACCATAATAACATTTGGATCCTGACGTAAGATACTGCGCAAACCAGAAGCAAAGGTGAAGCCAATCTCTGGCTTGATCTGACACTGATTTATACCTGATATTTCATACTCGACTGGATCTTCGAGGGTCACGATATTTACGCCTGGCAGACTAATTCTATTTAGAATTGCATACAAAGTAGTGGATTTGCCTGAACCAGTAGGGCCCGTGGACAAGATCACGCCATAAGGCTTCTTGATCGCAGCAATCGTCTCTTCGAAGGCACTTCCCTGCATACCAAGATCTTCTAGCGACAAGATCCCCTGACTTTTGTCCAGGACTCTCATCACAATCTTCTCACCATGAACTGTTGGAAGTGTCGAAACACGGACATCTACCTCTTTTTGCTTGAATATTGTATCGAAGCGGCCATCCTGAGGAATACGCGATTCATCGATTTTTAGCTTGGACATGATCTTGATACGACTTACAAAAGGCGGATGATACTTCATCGGCAGCTTCAGAATATCCTTCAGGATTCCATCTACTCTGCAACGAATACGCAAAACTTTTGCTTCAGGCTCGACATGCACATCTGACGATCTGTTGTTTAGAGCGTAGTCTAGCACTGCAGCAACAATATGAGGTATGGAGCCCTGTTTCGAGGCTTCAACCAGATCAGCCTCAGTAATAATTTCTTTTGTAAGTAAAGATCCAAGATCCTTGTCATTTACCGATGAGCCAATATCTCCTTCTGCATCCGGAACTTCTTCTGTCACATCCGCGATTTTTTGTACTGCAGAATCGTCTTTGTCTGCACTTTTGGGTGCAGCATCTATCTTAGCATTTTCTGAATCAAACAAGGCTTTCCCTGGCGACTTATCAGCATTTTCGGTTGCAGCACCTGCTTCCTTCAGACCTCTTTCATACTCCTCTTCGGTCTCAGTGCTATCGATAGTCAGCTCAGACGAATCGTCTTGCGAATTTGCTGTTTCAGGTGCAGCAACAATACTCTTGAAAACATCTTTCAGAGTTGGACCAGCGTCGTTTGCCTTTACCTTTTGATTTTTTAGCTTCGCCATTTCTTCACTAGTCGCAGCATCATTTGCCCAGTTTGTGCTCTCACTGGATTTGGTATCGATAGTGATCGTCCCTGTCGACTGACCACCGAGATTTGGGTTTTCTAGTTTATTGATAACGAAATCGATATCTTCTCTCGAAGTCCCAAATTTTTCAAATTTTATATTATTTTCACTACGTATGAAATTAAGTATCTTCAGTGTGTCTGGGTCATCTGGCTTTTCACAGGCGATCAGATATGTGCCTTTCTTATTCTGCCCGAAAACGACCATTCTATATTTCTTGATGTAATCACGTGGTATTTTATCCAGATAATCTTCTTTGATAACTTGGTTACGGAGGAAGATCGCAGGGACACTCCCCTTCTTTATCAACATTTCGTTGTTATAGCCTTTTTTATACTGCTTGACCGCTTCTGCAAAATCGGACTCTCCCGTAAGGAATAGCTCAATATCTAGCTTCTTATCAGCAAAGAGTTTGCCGATACCAGTGTCGTAGCCGACCAAAAGATCCGCTGGATTTGCTGTAGCCACACGAATCAGATTATCCTCTATACCGATAGGAATAATCTGATACCTACGTGCCAATTTCTCTGGCACGAGAGATAGTACTGCTTCAGAAATATCCAGATTCTTTATCTCGATAAATGGTAGTTTCAGCATTATCCCATAAGCCTTGATTATCGTATCTCTTGTTACTACCTTATTTTTTATCAAAAAGTTTTCGATTTCACGATTTGTCTTTAGTCTGGCTTGGAGTTTTCTAGCATCAGCTTGGTCTATCAAATCCTGTAATACAAAAACATCCAGTATTGACTGACTGGTCAAGGCTGGATCGAGATAATTATAATTCTGCGTTTGTGTAGGCATCGATTTATATAGATTTAATGTTTCTGCAACACGCTGAAGCGTGGACTACGAACTCAATTGCAGTGCAGGCGTTAGTTTGTTATAATCACGCTCGAGCTTGGGCTACGAAATTCTCCGTAGTGCGGGCTTTCATGCCCCTCGTAGCTCTGCTATACGAGCGAAGTGGGGAGCTCGTCTTATATACATTGAAACGTAGACTGCTAAGCAACACCTAAGGAATGAAAGGATTGTCTTTGCCAATCTCTTCAGCGGATGGTGCTGTCACAGGTAGTGTTGCTTGTGATCGTAAACTAGCCAAGAGGCTTGTAGCCTGAGTCAGCGTATCGCCAAGGTCTACAATCTTGTATTTATTACTTATAACTACGACGGTTTTTTTCACAGGCTGAGCTGTTTGCCACATATAGTAAAATGCACCAATCATGGCAGCAAACATCACAAGGCTTCCGATCAGAGAAAATAATTGTTTATCGAGTTTTGCTTTCATAAATTCTCCTTTATTTGACGACTGCTGTGCTTGTTCTCTTATAAGCTTCGATCGAAAGAGACATGTTGATAATATCTTTAGCGACAGACATATTTATAGTCTTGATATTGAAGAATCTAAGATCCTTCTGAATTGTAGTCATGAAGCTCTCGATTTCTTCTAGAGTGCCAGAAATGCCAAAAGAAATTGTAACTGTGTTATCTGCTCCGTCGGCTATTGAAGGTGCAGGGATAAACATACCCTCGTTTTTTGCAATTGCCTCGAGCTCGGTAATGAGGTTTGGAAGATCTTTGTCTGTAGGAATCGCAATTTTTAGCTGATCTACGACCTCCGAGGCTCCTGAAGCGCTGAGCTTATTTGCGTTTGTACTAACTGAAGTAAGCTTCAGCTTTGCAGCTTCAAAATCTGCCTGATATTTATCACGATCAGAAATATTCTTAGCATATGCAGGAAGGGCAACCTCCCAGCAAACTATAAGTGCGGCGATACTGATAAGAATTGCACAAATTGCTTGAAAATTTTCGTTACTGAACTTGCGCATTTGAACCTCCAGTTGTAGTGCCACTAGTTTTTGGTATAGCATTGACTGCTGAATCACCAGTCGTGTTAGAAACATTTGTTGGCATATCAGAAGCAGATTTTAACTTGATAGCTGCAGGTAATAAGGTCTTGTCAAAGTTTGCGTTTATAGATATCGGAACAGTGACCTTGCCGTCTTCGCTTCGGGTCGCCGAAACAGCACCAAGAGCAACATCAGAGAGAGCGTCTTTCTTTTCTATCTTCCATGCCTCTAGTGTCATGACTTGCTCAGCAGCGGAACGAAAACTGTCGGTCTTGCCCGTAAAGGTGATGATGCCATCAGAGCTAACAGCAAGCGTGCTCAAAATCACATTTTTGTTTATATGCTCGAAGAATATTGGCAAAAAATCAACCATTGAAAAACGGCTTTCCTGTGCTTTCTTTAGTTGTGCAAGAGAAGACTTGATTTCAATGACATCTGCCTCTTTAGCGACTATCTTCTTTGCTTCAATTTCTTTATCTTTTGCTGTAATGTTGGCCTGAATTTCCACAACCTTAGTATGGACACTAGAGCTAAACATATATATCAGAACAAGCCCTGCCACTGAAACAAAAGCCGATGTCCAAAGCAAAAGAAGAGGTATGTTTACCTTGTTTTTGTCTTCAAATTGTGTGAGCTCTGGCTCTGCGCCTGGCGCTGGAGCTGGTTTTGTTGGAGCTTGCTCCTTCAAAACATTTCCCAAATCCATTTTCCCTCCTAGTGCGTATTACTACTTACTATATTCTATAATATTATAATTCTTTAAACAAGAGACGCGGCGGAATATATTTTTCCCGCGCCCTTATTGTCATTCCCGCGCCCTTATTGTCATTCCCGCGAAGGCGGGAATCCAGGCTAGATAATTGTCATCCTGAACTTGTTTCAGGATCTTATCACTTGTCTAGACGACTACGGGATCCTGAAACAAGTTCAGGATGACAGAAAAAATTACTATTGTTTATTACCCACCTCACTTGGACTTGGGATGTTTAGGTATTTGAAGCCTGGAGGGGCCGCACCGTCTACATCATATCCGTAATTGAAACTGTTGTTTGCGCTGCTATCACCTATCGACATATTTTTAGAACTAACAGAGCCGTTAAATGTGGAGTTGCTACCGTTTAGATTGAAAGCATTTTCACAAAATACATAAGCCTGTATTGTATTTTTGTCGTTAAAAGTACAGATACCACCGTTAATAGAGACTGTTATTTCATCATACCCATTGTCTGGACCGTTACTACAAGTCAGCTTGAATAACGTCGTATTAGCAATACGTATATCAACGTTTGAGCTCCAATCAAGTGAAGCAAAAGTGGAGCTAGACCTAGCATCCCATGCTGGGTTTACAGGTTCACTTGCAAAAGTACATGTTGTGGCATTCTTGACATTCCATTTAAGGTTGAAATTTGCGTCTGGTGCAACACGAGGATTAGCTAGCGGAGTAATTGTAACAATCACCGGATTATTACAAGTATACGGTGCTGTTGCCCCTCTAGATATTATCCAGCGAATATTACCAGCTGGTTCCGATGTCTGAGGTCCGTCAGAATTAGAAGCACACAACAAATCAGTCTTTGTGTTTTGCGAGTTTGAAATATAGACAGAGTCGACCTTACCAAAAGCTTTACCTTTAGTGACTGTAATGTTCCATTTACCGTTAGGAGCTGTAGAATTTACAATAATTGATTTATTATTGCCATTCATATTCAACGTACCGTTTACAACAGTAGCTTTTCCATTTTCAAAAGTAACAGTTCTCGAGGCCAGACTAGTATTATTTATCGTCAATGTCGAGAAAATATTGTCACCTAGTACTTTTTGTGTTGTGCCTGTCCCACCAGTTAGCTCCGCCGTCCATGTAGGAGAAGTATCACCAGCCGAATCTCTAAATGTATCCTTTAGCGTGTTTGTGTTTGTCCAGTCTCCTGAAGCCTTGATAGTTGTCATGCTCTGGGTCGATGGCGGATTGATTATATATTGAATATTCTGCAGAGGATATCCAGTAAAGTCACCAACAAAAGGAACAGTGTCAGAAACCGCTTTATCCGTTTGCGCACCGCTTATTGGATCTATTTTTGTGAAATATTTTACGGTCAGATGAGACACCCAGAGACTACCATCTCCAGATATAGATAATCCATATGGTGCTGGCTGTGTAAGACTTATTGTTTTCACAACCGAATTTGTTCCTGAATCTATTTTAGATATTGTGTTTCCATCTGTGTTTGCTACCCAGACATTACCCAAATAGTCTATCGCTATACCATGAGGATATGCTCCTGTACCTATTATTGCTATCGAGCTTCCGGTAGCACCATTAATTTTCTTAACATACCCACCAAGGCTACTAACAACCCAAAGGTTATCGTCTTTGTCGACTGCCATGCCGAGAGGATGGTCCACAGGGTCAGAAGAAAGCACAATAGTGCAGTCTTGGCTAATCTTGTCCAAAGAAGCTACATAAGTACTGGCATTTAACGATGCTACCCAAACATTTCCGAGGCTATCTGTGGCCATCGCGGTTGGTGAATATGGTATAGCACGTCGACAGACCTCGATACCCGAAGAATTATATTTGATTACATCCTTCGTTGAGCTGTCATACGTCAGCCAAGTAAAGCCCTTTGAGTCAACCAGGGCTGGGCCTCCTCCTGAAGTTATCTTGATTATTGAATTATTAGACGCTGTAATTTTTATAGATTGGAAGCCGTTCCACCCAGATAGGTTCACAGCAGCAAATGATATCCAGGCATTTCCGTCCAAGTCTACACTAATACCCTTAACGTCCAATTTGTTGCCAGACGGAAGTACTGAGATAGGTGTAGATATGTTTGTGGATGTGTCAACCTTGATCATGCCGTTAGCGCCGTCGGGATACCAAACATATTTGGTAGTTATAGGTGAGGAAGTGGAAGCGGTCGCGCTGCCTACAGTAATGCGGCCATCATTTCCGGCAATTTTTACATTTTTTGCATTTAATTTTTTATCTTGTAGATCAAGGCCAACTGCTGGCGGAGCTACTTTGTTTAGTATAAATCGTTGCAACGCATAGCCAGTCATGTCACCGAGAGAAGTAGGGGTAATCCCTGCCCCTAGAGGAGAAAGATTGTCCCATGTTCCAGCACTTGGATTGTACTTGCTAATTCCGTTATCACTCAGAACCCAAACATTGCCATCACCACTAACTGACATCCCGATTGGATTTGTGCCTGTGACGATATCAGCCGAGGCCTTGGCGTTAGTATTCGGATCAATTTTTGACATCGAATTAGCGATGCTGTTAGTAATCCAGACATAGCCACTTGCGTCAATTGCCAAGAATCTAGAGCCGGCAGCCGTAAGGATTTCGACTTTGTTTGTCGGATTATTCTGCGATATCTTCGAAACGGATGCTCCCGCGCCTGCAATAGGTGCTCCTTGATTTGCAATCCAAATATAACCATCGGAAGAAGCAGCTACTCCGGCTGGACGGTTACCAGTATCATAGGACGAGACTTGATTAGTCAATGCATTAATTTTATATACTTTATTCAAACTTGATGAAGTAGCCCAGACATTTCCATCGCTATCAACAGCCAATCCCAAAGAGTTTATTCCTACTGCATATTGATTCATTTTTGCGCAAGTATCTGGATTTATCTTCCAAACAGTGCTCTCCCCAAAATTCAAAGCCCAAATGTATCCGCTTGCATCTATCGCAAGATTGTTTGGTTGAGATCCAGTAGAACAAGTTTTTATGGTCAATCCAGTGCTAGCAGACAATTGAGAGATTTGGCTACTGTTACTAACAACCCAGGCATTATTCGATTTATCTATAGATGTTGCTATCGAACCAACCGAGGCATTTATAGCCACAGGAGTTCCGACAATTTGTCCTGTCGTGGTGCTTCGTCTTACGACAGAATTAGCACCTGTCATTGAGCTGCGCGTTCCAACCCAAATATATGGCGTATCGATTACTACTGGAGGAATGTCTGCAGTAGCTTTTACAGTACTGCCGATTGTGAAATCGTTTGAGACATTTAGATTGATATCTGCGGCACCAAGTTTCCACTGACCCTTACTAGGAGCGCCACTATCAAAAGTCAAATTATTAAAAGTGATTCCTGAATTCAAGACAACATTTCGAATATCCGTTGACTTTGAATTGAATAAGACTGTTCCGCTCGGTGAGCTAAACGTGCCGCTCGCATGAGTAAAATTTCCACCGATCTTCATCACTTTGGTAGTACCAGGAGCTGTAAATGTGCTCGTGCTAGAATTTTGTTGTTGCGTGAAATCACCAGCTAAGGTCATATTATACGCACTTGCATTTAGCGCCCCGTCGCCGACCACAAGAGAGGTAGCATGGAAATCATCAGCAGTTGACCAAGTACCATTTGATGGAGTGATATAAGAATTGTACCCAGTAGCAAAAGTAACTTTCGGTAAAGCGCCATTTGCAAAATTGGTCATATAAACAGAATTGCCGGTGTAGAAAGGTTTGCTAGAAGCATTCGTCGCAACCTGAGCAGCACTTAGAGCCAAATCATAGACCCTTGGCTCATCAATTTGACCTGAAAATTTATTTCCGCCATCAGCATCTCTACCAATTATTAGATTAGATGATGTACTCTGAAGCGAAGTTCCGGTAGTTAATTGCGTCGTGCTCTGCAGAGTTCCGTCGACATACATTCTCATAAGCTTGTCTGAACTGCTCCATGTCGCAACAACATGCTGCCACTGATCAGGCTTAGCTGCGTAATCAGAGTAGATAGAAACCCAGGCTGAGCCGGTATAAATTCTAAACTTATACGCATAAGTCGAGTATAAATACTCTATCCCAAGTGCATATGAGTTTCTTGCGTCAACCCCGTTGTTAAAAGTTTTTGATATAATGTCGCCATTCTGATTTCCCGCACTATTAGTTTTTACCCATGCTTCTAGAGTTATCGCCCCTGAAATACTACTAATCGCAGATTTGTTGCCACAATCCATATAGCTCTGAGCGCCAGAACCAGGAAAATTCCAGGCATTAAAAGACGAATTAAATTTACCCAAAGATGACCAATATATTGCATCTCCTCTCGTAGATCCAAAGGCACATGTATTCGCATTTGCAGTAGTATCGTAAGCCGAAGTGCCTTGATTCTCATCAAGCGACCAAGCAGCCCTCAAGTTTGCATTGTTTGAACTTTCAAAAGCACTAGCGGGATTGCTTTTATCATTATGGACATTCCCATAGTACATATAGATTGTTTTGGTGCCGCCCACAGGTAGATTCGGTACCTTCACTGCATAGCGTGCATTCTGTCCTGTTGCCGTGAACTTATCACGATAAAAATCGAGCGATGTTACCTTATCAGAGTCAGCAAAAATTATATCTTTGCCGTCTGCTTCTGCTTTTGCATAAATATCTGCCCAATCAGAAGTAATATTGTTTGTTTGTAGGCTTGCAACATCAGCGTCGGTTAGTAATCTCTTATAAACTCTAACTTCATCAAGTCCACCCTTAAACTGACCATCAGCTAAAGCTGCATTTTTTTTGCCAAGAACGAAGCTATCTGGATTATTTGTGTAAGTTAGAGGCGTTGATCTACTATATTTAGTACCGTCAAAGTAAATATCTGCTCCATCTTTTCTCGAGACACCAACAACATGATGCCACTGGCCAGGACCTACGCTCCAGGCGCCGACATCATTAGTCCAGCCACCAAATTGAATATCATCATAGTTTGGACTTGCGCCGCCGTTAGCTGTACCAAAATAAAATCCTCCAGTAGCGTTCGACTCACCCATAAATATTTGTGGGGCAGTACCAGCAAGCTCTTGGTAAAACCACATGCTGACAGCAAATTCACTCCCAGGACCGGGGATTATTTTGTTTGGAATGTTTACATAATCTCCAACGTTCGCAAACTTAAGAGCATTTCCTGTTGCTGTGTTTGTGCCTATGTCAAATTTGCCAGCCACTTTAGTAGGTCCACTGACAACTGCTGTGTTGCTATTGCCTGATGCATCAGCTCCGAGATCTACACCCTCAAAGGTATATCTAAGCGCTTCAGCATCATCCAGAACTGTCTGATATGTCGAAACCTTGGCTACATCAAAGTAGCTCTCTTCGTTGGACTGATCAAGAAGAGCAAGCTCAGTACTAGAAAGAGCACGATTATATATCCTCACATCGTCCAGCTTCCCAGTAAAACATGAAGTTGGAGGTGCTGAAATCGGAAAATTAACTGCGCCAAGGTAGAGGGACGCATCGTTTATCAATCCATTGGATATTGGATTATAGCCAAGATATTTAAGATTTCCGTCATCACCTTTATTTGCGTATAGAGAAATTTTCGTGCCATCTGCAACAACCACAACATGATGCCACAATCCGTCCGCGATGTTATATGATTTAGCTAGGCTTGGAGTAGTAAAGGTGCTCTGAGTTCCGCCGCCCATATTATTTGTCATACCAAGAACACCATTTCTAACCGATACATTTAAGTATGGGTACAGTGCAGAATTGGTCTTTACCCCGAACAAAGTCGGATCATAAGTCCCTGTCGTGCTCTGTAAGGTGTTTACCCACATCGATACCGTAAAATTTTTGCCAAGAGTGCTAGTAGCTGCTACTGGCATTGCGATATAGCTGTTATTCGTTGCATCAAATGTAGCAGCATTTCCAAATTTACCAGCCGAAATCGTAGCATTGCTATTTGTGGCCGGAAGATTCTTTGTGCCCGAATCAATAACATTGCCAGTTGGTGTCAAAGACGCTTCATTCATCTTATACTCAGACGTAAGACCACTTTTTAACGAGTCTCCAGGATTGCCCGTACCGTTATATGGTCCAGCAACCGTAATCGCTTTTTGGTATTGATAAGGATTGCCCGTGCCGTCAGATGGAGCCCAGTCGGCGGAGGAAGTCACGTTACCATTTATAACCGACTTGTAAAATTTTGAAGCTTCGTTTCCAGTCTTAATAATACGGCTCGTAGCGTTACCCGAGAAATTTACCGTCGAGATACCAGAAGAAAAATTACCAGTCAGGCTATTCACCCAATCGCCACCATTTACAGTGACCGTACAGGCATCAGTAGTAATACAATTATTAAGGTCAAGTTTTCCCAGTGGGCCGATATGAATATTTGGCGATATCGTCGATATCACTGTGTTACTACTATCTTTTGGTTGATATGTACCCCGATCCGCTACATAAAGGATCTCGTTATGAATTATCAGACCGCTATTATTCATAGTCATTTGATAGTTGTTAGCAGTGTCTACGTCAAAGATAATGTCTGGATCATTCGCAACAGTATAATCATAAGCTGAAGCAAGCTTGTTCGTGACAGGCAAACTATTTGATTCACCTAGCGTCAGATGATTCTCAAAAAGCTGAGCATTTACTATATCGCCCCCGTTGAAGACAGCTACTAAGTTTGCACGTCTGCCAGGTTCGAGACCATCTAGATAGACTGTAATCACATCTCCTGCTTGAGCAACGTACCCTTGAATACTCCATTTGCCAAAATCAGTAATATTGCCAAACAAAGGCTGAGGTGTACCATTCAAGGCCATTTTTACCACACCTGTTGCGGGAGCACAGAAGTTTGTACTTACCTCATCATACCCGTAGCAAGTCCCTGATATCGATTTTGCGCCAAACAACCAATGAACATTATTTCCAAGATCGTATACTTGAAGGGTCCTTACATCTATATCTGTACCAGACTCGTTGTGCGAATCTTGGACTACCAAATAATTTAGGTCTTTACCGGTAGCAACGTTTGATAAGGAGATAAACCATTGAGATCCTTTGGTACTGCTTTCGATAAACAGCGCGCCAGCCGTCGTTCCTTTCGCTGTCCATACGCCCATAACTCTGGTATGGGAGTTTGCTGCGAAAACCAAGTGTTGCTCGGTAGCAACTTGTTTTACTAAATTGTAGAAAATCGTATCACCTGAAATTTGTTGGGTATCAACTGATTTATTTAAATTTACCGTGGAAGTCCCGTAGGCAAAAACACTCGAACCACCAGTATTTATCCAGTCCCCCGCTACATTTAGTATAGCGCTACCTGCTGTAAGCTTGCCACCTACCAAAGTGACATTACCAGCGACTGTTGTAGCTTTGTTGTCCAAGTTTACACCAAGACTAGATGTATTTGTTTGGTTTATATACAAGCTATTTTGTAGGTTGATCGCAGTATCGACAAACTTCCACTGTCCAGTGTTCGAAATGCCACTGTCGAAAGTCAGGTTTCCAAAGTCTTGATTGTTGTTATTTATCAGCTTGACGTCTGCATCAGTAGAATTAAACGTGATATTGCCATCTTTAGATAGAAAAGTAGCTTGATTAGTCCAGCTTCCACCAACCCCGATACTTCGGCCTTGACCATCCAAGGTGCCGCCCTTGATCAAGACATTATTTTGAACATTTGTCTTATACTGGGCTGTGTTCTCGTTGTTCGCATATAGATCCGTAACTTGAGCGTCTGTAAGCGCTTTATTATATAGACGAACTTCATCCATTTTCCCATCAAATGTTTCGACGTAGTTTGAAACGACACAAGAAGAGTTACCAGCAGCAACGCAATCGATTTTTTCACTATAGCCACCACCGATCTTAAGGAAATCTGCATTTTCTGTTCTTTTTGCGTTAAGCGTTGAGTTGGTCCCTTTAAGAGCTCCGTCTACATATAGCTTCACGGACTCGTACTGCTTATACACACCTGCAAGGTGGTACCAAGTGCCAACAACTGGTTCAATAGGAAAAGATGCAATAGCGCCAGCGGCTTCGAATGCGAAATATCTTGCATCAGATAGGATTCCGCAGCCAGAATATAACTTAAGCCCATCCCCTTTTGAGACAAAACCCTGTGCAGAGTGGCAGCTTGGCGCAGCGTTAAACTTTACCCAAGTCGAGATAGTGACTTCACCAGTCAGATCCACACCTGACATCGTACCTGCATTTATATAGCTGCTTGTGGTATCAGTCGCGGTTCTAGTGAAGCTTGCAGCGTTATTGTACTTACCATCTGTGCTTGGTGTTGTAGCACCTGCTGCGGTAGCATCGCGACCAAGACCTGTCGAATCTTTCACCGCTCCAGACCCAGACCAACTGTTTTCATCCATCTTCCAATATCCCGCGAGAAATGAAGGAAGGGCATATGTGCCCGTATTTGTTCCGTCAGTCGAGTTTATCGTCAAATTACCATAATTATAATTCTTGATCTCAAGCCCAGATGGTAAACCATAGTATTCAGTGGTAGAAAGTTTGGAAAAACTAATTGTTTGTGGGGTAGCTTCTGTACCTAGCAAGCGCAAAGTTGCAAGATCGTTAATGTTTGTAGATCCCCAGACCTCAAAATTTTTACCATTGAGATCGAAAGTACCCTTATCTACCGTAAAACTAATTGGCGAAGACGAGCTAGAGACAAAGCTACTAGATAGCTTAACAAGATTTAGACTGTCGTCCTTGTTTATTTTCCACTGACCAAGCTCTGGTTTAAGGACATCTGTTTTACTTACAAATTGATCCTTATTTCCAATGAAATTTACATTTGCATAAAAACTATCTGAGGTCGAACTCTGACCGTTTTGATTATTGTCATCCTCCAGAAGAATATCTCCCTTGAGATCAAATGTAAAATTGCGATTTGCATCTGACGAGCCAATGGCAGTTGTGCAAGTACTATTCACAGTGTGAGGATACTTGATGTTTCCATTTACGGTAACCGTAGCCAAGGCGTTAGAAGAGTAGAGTGTAGCAGTTCCTTGTTGGGAGCCATTATAGTATCCACAGTATTGGCTAGGAATAGTGTTTTCGATTGTTAGATCATTATTTATCGTCAGGTTGTCATTAAATGTAAGAACTCGATTAGCACCATAAGCATCAATCAGGCTCGTATTAAGAACATTGAAATTGTAAAATGCCTGACCTCCGTTTGCGGTAATATTAATATTTGCATAACGCAGGTTTGCTATAGTTTGGCCTGTTCCTGCATTGAAAGTTGCGGTCGAAAGTCGTGTAAAATCGCCATAAAGAGTCATAACGCCGGCTGATGATGGAGCATTTATATTGCCTGTATTTAAGGCAATTGAGCCGATAGAAACAAGGTAATTATCTGGAAATGCGAGCGTACCGTTGTTGATCGTCGTCACACCATTTATCCAAGTCTCAAGCGTTTGGCCAGCGACATAGTCAAATTTGCTTCTAGCAAAACCGAACTGCGTCTTGAAAGTAGAGTTGATAGTAAATGTTTTATTTATTGCATTCATTGTAAAATCGCCAAACCAAAGATAGCCAGTTTTGTCATACGCTGGCTCAGGAGATACTGGCTCCACTGGCTGAACAAATTTGGTATCACACCCTGTATTGTATGCAAGACCATCTAAAACAGTTTTATAATTCCCATTTCTGGCAAAATTCGCACTATGGGTCGCATCACAAGTTACGTTGTCAAATATGAAATCTGAGTCAGGAATCACTGACCTCCCAGAGGCAAGATTGAACTTCCAGGTACTCTTCGTGAAATTGCCAGCCAGATAGCTTGGCTGTGAAGCGCCGACACTTACCAAATATGCACTAGTCTCACGTAATCGTGAAAATCGTTGATCAACAGCGCCCGAAGCAATAAAATTTGCGCGCAATCGTACACTTGGAGTTTGATAATCAATATTTCCCTCAGCCATATCGAAGCTGCCCTTAAAATCGATGGTTGGTGTATAAGTTTCGTCTGCGCCATCATAATAACCAAGGTGGACTTTGCCAGTATTTGACGGAGTAGATGGAAAACTAACGTTACCTGCAACAGTAACTATTGCGCTACTTGTTTGATAGTCCTTGCGGAAACTAATATATTTATCATTTACAACATTCTTAAACACCAAATCTTTTTCAACTAGGATGTTGTTATAAATTTCAATATTTCCGTCGATAGGATTTATTTTAGAAACAGAAAGGTTATAAAACTTCGTCCCTGCATTAGTAATTTTAACAAAAGCAACAATCTTATCAGCAGTTAGTGTAAGAGTGCCGTTGTTATGTGTAAATAAGCCGCTAGACGTAAAGTCACCACCAACATTCATCGTAGCCGTAGCAGAAGCTAAGAAAATGCTGTTTATCTTTATTTCAAAATTCATCAGATTTAGCGTTGGATTGTTTGTGCTAGTCAAAACATTTGTAATCGCTGTGCCATTACCTACGATGAAGTTATTTCCAACATTAAATGTTCCAGCGGCAAGAGTTGTATTCCCTCCCGTTCCGAGTGTTTCAAGATTATAGTAATCAGCAGCCGTAGCGACGATTGGCGCAGCAGAATACTTGAAGGTAGAGCTTTCTGGGGTGAAAGTCCCTGTTTTTGTAAATGGTGTCCCTGTGGCCTTGAGATCGATCGTTGCATAGCCACCAAGCAGGGTTGCGCCTGTGGCGATTTCTAGCGTATCTGCAGTAATTGATTTAGAATTGTACCCTGCATTATTAAGCGTAGGCGCAAAAGCCGAGCCGCCACGAACATATATCTCAAAAGTCGGGATATAGCCAGGAGATTTGGCCAAATTCAGTCCTGCGTCGATAGAATACAAGATATTTGAGTTTTGATCATAATCATATTTGTTTAGGTCGGCACTATTCACTGGCTGCGAATCATCAGCGCCAATAGAGAGAGTTTTCAATCTAAGATCCAAACCCGTAATGTTACCAGGAATTACATTGCCTGAATTCTGATATTTCATCGCCGAAGTCGCTTTCTGTGCATCGGTCGGAGCAATGGCGCCAACAGCGCTTACAAAAGCTATTATACTATCACCTACTTTTGGCTTAGTCACATTTGCCATTGTGTAGTTACACTGGCCGTTAACATCTGTCGCTGTAGTTGCAGTCAAAATTCTATCTTTGTACTCATACTGATCTGGATACATTTCATAGGCAAGAACACCATCGATTCCCACCTGTACCTTATCGTTTACATTGTTGCATTTACCGGTAATTGTTATCGGCTCAAACCAGCCATAAGTATAGCCGAGATTCACAGAATTCGACGGATTCAGATAGCCAGTCTTAAGACTTACAGAATGTCTAACTTGTAAATATGACATGGAGGTCGTCGCGCCTGTCAAATCAATACCCCACTTCGTGTATGTGGCAGATGGAAACTCTTCATCTACTACGGTATAGCTATCAAACCTAATTAGATTATTGGCAGACCCGTTGGCAACAAAGTTGTTTGTCACTTTTATGGTGTACATATTCTTCAACGGATCGATATTATCAACAACAACATGAGTGCTAAACTTCCAAGTGCGAGCAATAGAAGGAGAAGAGAAGGTCAGATTGTAAAAAGTAGTATCTCCGGCGATGTATGATGTGCCAACAACACCATTGTTGAAGAGAAATGTGCTAGTTCGTGCAGTAAAAGTACTGCCATCATTCAGAACATAGTTTCCACCGACGCTAATAGTACCATTGTCAGGGGCAATAAAGGTTCCGGAATAAATCAGAAAATGAGTGCTGATCGCAATACTTACTCCTGCGCCGACCGTGACCGTGCCAGTATAAGTTCGCATAGTATCACCAAGTTGTAGCTGTTCTACTGAGACATCAGATCCTATTATAGGCTGATATCCAGCGTTAGAATTATCATCAAAGTAAACATGATCGACGACACCAGGGATCTTGTCACCGGCGCTACACAACCAATTAGCTTTGTTACCCCAGTCAGTGCTGACTGTACCTTTCCAGAAACAAGTACTATCAATTGCCTGAGCATGTTCTGTTTGCTTGTTGTATAAAAATCCACAAACTAAGGCAGCAGTAAGGACAAAGGAAACCAAGATAACTTTTTGGATGCTGACGCCGCCATTTAGTTTCTTTTTAATGATATTTGAAAACAAAAAATCAGCCGCATTTGTACGACGAGAGATATCTCCAAGCTTATTTTGGAGACTTTCTATGGGGCTAAATTTTCGCATCTACTCTACCCTCCCCGATATGTAAAAAACGTTAGTTTTTATTAATCTAATTATAGACCAATTTGAGAGAGAATACCAAATACTTTTGCATAACAATATCTAGTCCCAGAGAAGAGATTTTGATGTCAGATTTATAGAATATTTTAGCAAGCAGAAGCGTCGTCTACGTCAGTAAGTAACGCAAGCTTTCATACCCCTCGTAGCTCGGTTATACGAGCGAAGTGGGGAGCTTGTCATAAACACGCTTAAGGATGAAATACAAAGTTTTGTTGTCCCCCTCCTTTTCAAGGAGGGGCTAGGGGTGGTTTTTAGATCTCTTTCTATCCGTCTCCTTGCAGCTCTGCTGCTCTATCGCTTCACTATAATCCCCACCCAGCCTCCCCCTGAAAGAGGGAGGGGCAGCGAAATAATCCGAGTTAGTCACCGGCAATAGACATGATTCCCAATTTACTCTGATTGTTAACTGGTTCAATTTTGATGCCAGAAGCGATATCTATATTTCCCTTAACGATTATTGTACCCACGCCATAGTAGAAAATAGTCCTATCAGGATTTGATAGCCTCAAATCACCATCCACAACCCAAATCTTTCCTTCGGGGTAAAGAGCGGCCTCATCGACTGCTGGAAGAACTTGGCTGTAAATATCACTACTCTGAAGGTAGATTGGCATATTACCTGTAACATTCAGCTTGCCCTGATTGAGGGTGGCTCCGTTGCTTGCAAGTGCTCGCAGCTTGTCATAATAAGTCTTATAAGCCGCTGACTGCGTATTATCTGGCTTCATCCAAGATGATTGTGAATTAGGATTTATCGCATAGCCGTCAGTCGTCCAAGCAGAGCTCCCAGAGGAAGAGGAGCTATTGCCCCAAAAAGAAAATTTGTCATAATCAATTTTGCCAAAAGCATCACCAATAATTGTATTGGTAACTCCATAGTAGAGAGCAGGAGCCTCAAGAATAGTTTGGATCTCTCTTGTCCCAATTTTTACTTTTGTCCGACTTGATAATAATTTTATATCCATGTTCGTTTTGCTCTTATTACTCAGCACAAAGCAAGCAGTTGTGGCGATTGTTGGCAGTATTATAGTTCCATCAGGTTTCTGACAACCCGTAAGATACTTTGGATTATTATTGAAGCCAAGGTCAGGCGTAGAAGTATTGTTAAGTATGGCGTAGTTACCTGTAAGTCCGCCCAGATATGTTTTACCATTTTGTATAAGCTTTGTTTGACCAACCATAATATTCGGCAAAGTATCATTCGCGGCAAATGTTACAGTCGGAGAAAATAACAATGCGACTAGGCCAGTAAATACTAGGGTAGATATTGTATTTAGTCGCTTCATGGTTTCCTCACTTCACAAGCGTATGACATCGTCACATTTTTCGTAACAGGAGTGAATGTCCAACTGATTTTATCTATATCACTATATTGAGATGCAGAAACAGGACTAACGATCGAAGATGGAGCGCCACAATAAACCCCAGTTTGACTATTTAAGAAATAGTCTTCAACAGTAGCCGAGACATCTGGTATCAAGCCAGTCACCGCGATATTTATGGAGATTTTATCTCCAACCATTAGAGCATACTGATTTGCATCTAGAACACTCGTTCCCGAGTTACTAGATCGGCCAATAACTTCCAACGACTTTGTAATAATCGGCTGATTGGCCTCTGCGAATGTTCTATGGAGAACGATTCTGCCACCCCCACCACCGCCACCGGCCGAAGCTATGCCACCATTTGCGCTAAAAATATTTGGTGCGAAAGAGTCAGTGTATAGATACCCCGCTCCTCCCGCGACAAGACCATTTCCACCACGGATTGCTGCTTCGTCTACATTTGATGGCATATTATAATTCTGTGCATCGATCCAGATCATTCCGCCAGCGCCACCGGCGTTCGTAGTGCCTTGACCATCCGCTATTATTGAAACCGTCTTGTCCATTACGGTAATAGTCTTAGCACTTAGATGAATCCTTCCACCGCCGGCAGCGCTAGCTCCGTCTTTTCCTCCTCCAGAACCGAAATCAAAGAGAGGATGATTCTCCAGTGTGATATTACTAAAATAGCTTCTTGAGTATAAGTAATCATTACTTATCATCTCCGATTCAAAATTTATTGGGTACGAAATTCGAGTGTTAGAACCACCAATACCCGCATAATTACCTCCCTGATTAGTGCCTTTGGCTCCAGGCGCTGGACCAAAGCCGTTAGCGATATCTGTTGCACCACTATATCCTTTTCCTGATACATCGATAGAACTGCCTGATTCCATCAATAAATCACTGTCAACAATAATATCAACTTTTCGCCAGCGTGCAGAACCTGTGAATGTATCATCTTTCCGGAGATATGGATACTGAACACCATTATTCATTAAGTCTGTTGGCAGTACAGAAGTATGTGTAATTTTCCCACCTGATTTCACAGTAAAACTGTTAAAATGTCTTGTGCTGTCACACAACGAAGTGATGTTGTCTGTACAAGCAACTCCAGTAGACTGATCCACAAGAACACTATCCATCACAACCGTAGCTCCAGAGCTAATAATTACATTACCGCCTTCACACTCAGCGGGAATAAAAGTAGCTCCGCTCGCTATCGTACATGATGGCTTCACCGCCTTCGCTTCTACTCGGATTCTGCCTCCACCGCCACCACCTGCAGCTGTATATGTTTTAGCAGAAACAGTGGTAGTAGATGGTGCACCGCCCTTACTAGAAAGAAAACCAAAGAAGTTTTGGTATGACGAAGTAAGATCTTTCCCTTCCACAAAGACTTCAGCTACGCCTACTACACCATCATGAATAGTGGACACTGTCGCTAGGTTATTAGCACAAGCAGCATCTGAAATACTGTAATCACCAAAAGCTGTACCGCCAGAAATAGATGGCGTAGCGCCTGCGACCTTTTGCGACAAGATTGTATCTGCCACAAGCCAAATCGTCCCGCCAGCACCGCCAGCGCCAAAAGCAGCTCTGTTCTTCACACCAGTTGTGCACGAAGTGGTTGCAGTGACGCCATCCGTACCGTTTGCAAGAATTGTCCCATTTATAATGTTTATAGTAGCAGCGCGAATATATATCCTGCCGCCGCCACTTACGCCAACTTTCTGGTAAGGGAAATTGGTTGGTATTTGCGAAGCATAGCCTGAGCCTGAACCTGCCCGAAAAATAAATGGGTCATAATAATTTGAATAAGCTAATCCTCCGTTGCTTATCTTTTGAGCAAGAGATTGGTCGGTTTTGCCGTCTCCTCCTGCACCGCCGAAGCCGCCGCCTGATGCTCCATAAGAAATAGCTACTGTGCTCGAAGCTATTTGAGCTTGATCGCCGCCCCCATCACCATAGCCAGCTGTGTGGATTGCTGTACCTCCAGGATACCCCTTTCCGGACGTATCTATCTTTCCTCCACCATCCATAGTCAGTGCTCCTGTGATCTGCAGATGGACTTTCTTTACCTCGCCCACACTGGTTAACACCGAGCTACCAGACGTAACATCTGTGGCTACTATCGCATCATGAGTTACTTGCGCCCCATTAGTAATCGTAAGTGAATTAAAGGTATTGAAGCTAGCTAATGTTAATATTGTTCCTGTACCAGTCACAGTAATGTCGTAACCTTCAACAGATATGCTATCGCACAAAGTAGCTGTGCCAGCGAGAGTATTGTCAATAATCCGAGCTCCTACGCCAGAAGAAATAGTCAAACTTTTTGCAGACGACGAGCAATTAGCGTCTGCTCTCACCGGCGTGAAATATCGATAAAAAATCAATGCTCCAGACGCTACAGCTATGCCTAAGCCTAAGAATATCGCTATAGAAATAGTAATTTTGCGTTGGAAAATAAGTTTGAAGATTGAATATTTTTTCATAACTATTGGAGCTGACATTGATATGATATAACAATTTTCCCATTAGAATTGTTCATCGTCTGATTTAGCGACAGCATGTATCCATCAGCACCAGCAGATCCATCTAGCCAAGGATCCGGTATACCTGAAGAATCACTATATGTGCCGCTCCCAACTACATAAGCGCATTTCTTAGTGTCCACAGTTGTAAACCAATTGTCTGTAAAATCAACGACATCTTCTACTCCATAAACATCAAGAGAAACCTTGATTACATCGTCTTTTTGTAAAGAGTATGGATCAAAGGAATTATTTGCAACTCCTGCGCGCTTTATTGGAGAAAGTGTTTTTTGCACGGTTGGCACAGAACCGCTAGCGATCTTTTTTACCATCACTCTTCCTGCACCGCCACCACCGCCCTGTGAAGCTCCGCTAACTCCGCCATTTCCACCATTTGCTTGGAAATAAACAGGAAGATAAATATCGCTGATGACACTACCTGGCGTTGCCGTCAAAGGATTGTTCGGAAGCCCGACGGTAATCCCAAGTGGTGTGCCACTACTTAATATAGAAAAATTCTTCGCTTTAATAAGGATTGATCCACCAGAGCCGCCACCACCGCAAGATGGAGCAGTCGCCCCAAAACAAATGCTGTCCCCTCCGTTTGATATCACAACGTTGGAGTTGTTAGTTGGGTTTATATTTAGCGTACCACCCACTATTAGTTTGATACGGCCACCACCCGAGCCACCTGTGTCTATGGAAAGAGAACCCACTTGTAGCTTCAGGCCTCCGCCGCCAGAGCCGAATTCAAACTGGCCAGACAAGGATAGATCAGAAGACCAATACTTTAATGCTGAAGTATCAGTAAGAGTTGCACAATCTTTTTTAGCAGAACCAATGCTACCATAGCTCGCACCATAGCCGCAATTTACAGATAGGTTTACCCAAGGCCATTGACCACCAAGAGATCCACCAGGTCCATAGCCAGAGTAGTTCTTCGTACCACTGCTAGTACACACGCCAGAAACACAGAAATATCCGCCAGGATAGCCTTTTGATGAAACATTTACGGTCGCTTGATCTTGAATAGTAAGATCAAGAAGTGTCTCAACATCTACCTTTTTCCAGCGACCGGTTCCAATAGTTTCATCTGCCAGAGATTTATTTGTGCCGACAAACCGACTCTGTGTATAGGCTTCGTCAGCTGTTACTGCCGCATGAGTCAGCTTGGATGTATCTTTGATGAGTAATGAATTAAACTTTCTATAAGTATCACAGCTCGAATTAGAAGATTCGGCGCATGAAGTTCTTTCTGTAATTTGTGTAGTATTGAGGACTTTTACACTGTCAGCATATACCTCTGCATCTCCGCTGATCACAACATCCTGTCCCTCGCACGCAGCTGGAATATAATAGTGCCCGTTTGCATCTTTTGGTGAGCTTGCATTTATTTGACAGAGAGGCAAATATCCACCTGACAAAGACACTTTGCCGCCAGCTCCACCACCAGCTACCGCTGGCGGAAACCAAGAAGTAGAACCACCTTTTCCACCAACCGCAGACATCGTTGTGCTAATTGTCTTTGATGTACCATCTGGATACGTGACGGTACCGTTGTTTCCGCTGTATTGAGAAGTAAATGGGGATAAGCCTCCTTTTGTCACTCTGTCGGACTCTGTGACAATTGGGAAATCTGGCCAATAATAAATAAGCCCAGCCGATGAATCTGCTTTCTTGCCAACTATTTCTATTGTTCCGCCAGCACCACCGCCAGCAGGCAATTTGGAGCTTGGCGTGTTCGGCTCGCGTCCGTTAGCCGAGATTACTGCAGCAGGAAAAATTTCAATCTTGGGTGCTTCTAGATGAACATAGCCGCCGCCATTTCCGCCGCCAGAACAATCCTTGGTACCATCTTGAAAACAGGTCCCGCCTCCTGAAGCGCCATGGAGCAGGGTAGATGCTGATAAGGAAGGAAATGCTGTTGGGGTAGTCGTGGTCCCGTTTATATAGCTCGAAGCAGTACCGCCAGTAGCCACACTACTACTACCGCCACCCCCCCAAGCATATTTGCTGACACCAACATTATAGCCGTAGCCGCCATGACCTGCGCCTAAGGAATATTCAGGATAACCATCAGTATGAGTCAGTGATGTTTGTGCACCATTATAGCCCTTGCCATCAACATTTATCCTTGCGCCATCCTTGATATATATAAATTCTACTGCCTTAATATAGACTTTTTTGCCAGCGATCCGACTATCTGTATCCGCACTGTCCAAGCCCTCATGTGTCACGACTGTCCCACTTTGCAAATCTAGATTTTTTACATTATTTTCAAAGTATGTCGTAACAGTAGCACCACTAGAAAATATCAACGAATCTGATGCGCCGATAATAGTCTGACCGCCAGAACAGCCTGTGGCCAACTTTGCATTATAATCTAGCTGAATTCCAGACGTACAAAACATCTCGCCAGTAGCGGTGGGCGCAAGACTGCCGACGCCGCTAATCGTACAAACGCCACCAAGACATCCATTATTTTCAGCTTTAGTGCCAAAGGGATTATTTACCACAATTTGCCAAAGAGATACCCCAAAAATAAGGGTAGCAAACACGATAGTCAGAAACCTGACCTTTTGTCGTGTTTTCAGCACCCCTGTTATTGATATCTTTGCCAATTTCCCCTCGCCTGAATATATTAATTTGTTGCTTATTAAGTGTCGGAGAGGAAGATTACGATTTGCTGTCGTTAAGGTCTGATAATTTATTGTTCGACCTTGTGGAGAACCTGCCTCTCTTACTTCTCCACACTCGAAGCACCGATGAGTCGAAGAATAACAAGTACACTTGCGATCTCTATACTTTTGCCAGTTTCAATTTACTAATCTCGCCCTCCAAATATATGTCTTTCTTTTGAAGCTTCTTTATGTCGTGACCAAGAGCGAAGGTGTCTTCATCTGATCGCTTCTTTATCTGGTCGATTTTTACCTCGACGCGATCAAACTTTTCATCTAGTTTACGAATATCAGATTTTATTGTAAAAACATCGTGTTTTACGTTTGAAAGTTCAGATCTAACACTCAAGAAAGACTGGTCAATCTTCTCAAATTGCTCGTTCATTCCTCTGAATTGCTCGTTCATTTCCTTAAATTGATCACTAATTCCCTTGAATTGATCGTTCATTCCCTTGAATTGATCATTAATAAAGCCAAACTGATTAGCTAGCGACATTGCAAGATCATCGATTGTAGTTTCTTTCTTTGACATGTTTTCTCTTGTGTTAAATGCGATTCTTCTCGCCCATATTTATTATCAAAAATAGGGCACAAATAGAGCTATCTATATTTTAGAGTATACAGTTTTTTAATGCAATATATCGTAGCGTGGCTTACCAAAAGGGATCCGATCTGGTGCCGAACCCTTAGTCACGTGAAGCGAGGCTGGCATGACAGTCTCTGCGCCAAATTCATCATTTATCTTGTCCAGAACTAGTGAAAGACTCTTTGATTTCTCGAGGTCGGCGAAAATAGAGATCTGCTCGCTAGTTTTTCGATGAAGATCGAAGGCAGAGACTGCAACCAAAATAGGCCTCCCTCGCCAAGGACAATTTTTTAGTAATTCATAAACATTTTGAAGGAAGCTTTGATTGTCGGAAAATATAGAAAATTTACGGCTGACGGCAAAGCTCTGCCCATCTAAGAAATTTATATTTAGAGAGACACCAGCCGCAGAAAAGCCCTCCTTGCGCATGCGATAGCCGGCCTTGAAAATAAGCTTGCGTAGAATTGCCATCGCGCCATCCTTGGTGCGAAATTCCGGAGCCAAGACATGCGAGTGGCCGATAGTCTTACTCTTCACGACATGATCGTCTACTTCGTAGCCACGTAGACGAAAATACCAAAGCCTGCCCATGTGCTTCAGCGAACGAATCAAGTCTTCTAAGGATTTATTGTAGAGGTCAGAAGGAGAATTTATCTTTAGTCGCTGGAGAGCTGCCTCAGTTCGCCAATTTATCCCCGTTAAGTCCTGAATTTTAAGCGAATGATAAAAATTGTCCAAATCTTTTAGCTCGAGGATAGTGAGTCCATCTGGCTTTTTCATTTCGCTCGCCATCTTGGCCAAGAAAACCGATGGCGCGATACCTACAGAACACTTCAGGTAGTCCCCCACTTCGTCTGCAATCGCTTTTTTCAGCTTGAGTGCTAGCTCGGTAGACTTTTCTCGGTTTTGGTCCATTGGCGTCAGGCGAATAGCAAACTCATCTATACTCTGTGCTTCGAAATACGGAGTGAATTTTTCGATAACATTTCGAATTTTCTTATGATAAATCATATAGAGTGCGGGCTGCGCCTCGATGATCACAATCTGTGGACAAATTTTCTTCGCCTCACCAACTTGAGTAATCTTCACGCCCATCTGCTTCGCCTCATAAGAAGCGGCGATGATGCAGCCAGTATTACCAATATATGGGGCCACACCAACAGGCCGACCACGAAGAGTCGGCTGGACCTGCTGCTCGACTGACGCGAAGAAAGAATTCATGTCGAGAAACAAAACGCTATAATCTTTTGGTTCGGTAGTGATGCTCATAAATACACTATATCTTATGCCGAACAAAAAGCGAACAACTGTGGACAGGTTTTAGGGTTTTAATGTGGTCCAAACTTTCCTGCCCCTCGTAGTTCGGTTGCTACGAACGAAGTATGGAGTTTGTCCAAAACACGCTGAAGCGTGGTCTACAATATTTCACCGGAGCACAAGCTTTAGCTTGCTTGTCTCACGCTGAAGCGTGGTCTACGGGTCAGCCTGAGTTTACAGTCCCTCCTCCTTTTCAAGAGCCTGTCCTGCCATTCGACTCTGAGGTGAGCGACCTCATCGCTCAGGCTCGAAGAGAGCGAGCCTGCGAGTCGAACGGAAGGGGCTAGGGGAGGTTTTGTTCTGCCAACTGCTAACTGCCTGCAGCTAACTCCTAGTCAAAAACAAATCCCCACCCAGCCTCCCCCTGAAAGAGGGAGGGGCATGAGAAGATAGCTACAATACTTCCCTGTAGACCAAGCTTTAGCTTGCTTGTCTCACGCTGAAGCGTGGTCTACGGGCTTGTTGTCCCCCTCCTTTTCAAGGAGGGGTTAGGGGAGGTTTTCAGATTAGATGGAGAGATACCCCCTCCAGCTCCCCCTAATTTAGGGGGAGAGCAATACGCTTCGTTCTTCACTTCTAAATCCTAAGTCCTAAGTCCTATAGACTAAAAACTAACGACTATAAACTATTTTGCTTAGTCCTCACTCCACCCTTAAAGAGGAGTGCAACTAGAGCACCGAAGAGCGCAATCAGTGAAGCAAAGAAAAATGTTTTATTTATCGCATCGACATAGCTCAGCTTGCTGGCCTGACCAAGCTGCATACCAATATTCTGATATTTGAGTATTGTCACATCTCGATATTTCAGTATCTGTGCATTTGTATCAGATGGCCCTTTATATGTTTCCAGATTTCTTGGATCATTCGCTTTTTGTATTTCAATATTTTTCTGCATTAGATCACTTTGCATTGTGCTCGCGAGCAAAGTACCGAGACTATCCTTCGCATTATAATTGTTGCCATTTTTCACTTGATCAATTATTTTCTCTTGCAAAGAAGAAGATAAGCCGTCAATTTTGCCTATATCTGTACGAATATTGCTGACGATAGTTGTCTGCAAAAACGCAGCAAGTATTGCAATCCCCATAACTGAGCCAATCTGACGGGCTGTCGAGATCACCCCGGAAGCGCCACCGATTTCGTCTTCTGGTGTTTCCAAAAGAGTGATATTTGTAAGTGGCGACATAGACATACCCATACCAAGTCCCATGATAATGAATGGGAGAATCAGCTCATTTATCTGCGTATCAAGACGGAAATGACCAATGTAGAAGCCCCCAATTGCCATAATCGCCATACCAGCAGAGATCAGATATTTACCACCAAATTTGTCAGCGAGCCTGCCAGCGATTGGCGCCATAATCATAATTGTAATCGCAAATGGAAGTAAAACCTGACCGGTCTTGATCGCTGTAAATCCCATGATCGATTGTAGGAACAGTGGAAGCAAGAAGAAGGATCCCATCATCGAAAAGCTAAGGACTGCAGCGGCAAAGCTACCAATCGAGAAATTTCTTGCCTTAAACAAGTTCATATCAACAAGTGGATCAACTGTACGAGTTTTTTCATAGAGAACAAAAACGATGATCATCAAAACAGAAAGAAGAAAGAGAAATGGAATAACACTAATATCTCCTGCACCGATCGTCTGACCAAAAAGTATGAACTGTTCATTCACTTTCCACCAACCAAATTTTGCTCCTTCGATAAATCCAAACGTCAGCAAGAAGATAGAAACAGAAGATAATAAAATGCCTACGATATCATACTTATGCTTCTGTTCACTGTCCTTAGACTCTTTGACAATAGTCAGAGTAGAGACGATGGCCAAGATACCAATCGGAATATTTATGTAGAAAACGTAGCGCCAAAAATCTGTAACGTTTAGCAGATTATTAAGATTTACGCCAAGACCCTTCTCTGTCAGATATCCGCCAAGAATAGGACCCAAGACTATCCCAAGCCCAGAAACAGCGCCCCAAATACCCATGGCCGCACCTCGCTCCTTTTTCTCAAAGTTTGCTGCAATCAGGGACAGAGTTGCTGGCATCATTGCTGCGCCACCGATTCCCTGGATGACTCGGAACGCGATCAAATAGTTTATGCTTGGCGCAATCGCACAAAGAAGCGACCCGATGATGAACGAAACCAAGCCGAGTACAAACATCTTTTTGCGACCAACCTCATCACCAAGGCGGCCGAATGTGATAAGCAAAATTGCAAAGGTCAGAAGATAAGCGTTGTTTACCCACTCTATCTGTCCAATAGTTGCATCAAAACTTTTCATGATACTTGGGACCGCCAAGTTTACGACGTTGCCATCTAGGACGATCA
>Ga0194056_10000065_pt1 | contig 42682 bp, 38 predicted proteins | sample SepL4413m_MetaG_FD_155458 | JGI IMG/M metagenome (GOLD analysis project Ga0194056, IMG submission 155458) | Anoxic zone freshwater microbial communities from boreal shield lake in IISD Experimental Lakes Area, Ontario, Canada - Sep2016-L442-13m | ecosystem: Environmental > Aquatic > Freshwater... | reverse complement strand
GCTTATGGTTCCGTGTTTTGGCAGTCGGTCCCGCAGAAGTCACCGAAAAGCGTGTCGAGTACAGTAGACCGGTGTTTTCCTCGGTAGTTATGGGCATGCCCAAAATCAATCGTACAGGTCGCAATGTTTGGCGATCGCCATGCCTATTATCGTCGAAATCGCCAAGCTGTCCAAATCGTACCGCGTCTTCCAGAAGAAGGAGGGACTCGGTGCGTCGATTCGCGGGCTGTTTCATCGCGACTCCAAAACCATCGAGGCCGTCCGTGGCATTGATCTCACGGTCGAGGCGGGCGAGTTCGTCGCCTTTCTAGGGCCTAACGGGGCGGGCAAGACGACTACGCTCAAGTTGCTCTCCGGAGTTCTCACCCCTACCAGCGGCACGGCATCCGTCATGGGCTATGTGCCGTGGAAGCGCGAAAACGCCTACCGTCGCCGTTTTGCCCTCGTGATGGGCCAAAAAAACCAACTCTGGTGGGATCTGCCGGCCGCCGAATCGTTCCGACTGCATCAGCACATTTATCGCATCGAGCCGCGGCAGTTCCAAAAAACCCGTGACAGTCTGGCCGAGGTGCTTGACGTACAGCACTTGCTGGGGCGACCGGTTCGCGAACTATCACTCGGCGAGCGGATGAAAATGGAACTCATCGCTGCCCTGCTCCACCGTCCGGAGGTTCTTTTTCTCGACGAGCCGACGATCGGCCTGGATGTGGTCGCTCAGCACAACATTCAGACTTTTTTGAAGCAGTACCAGCAGGAGCGGAAGGTCACCATCCTGCTGACAAGCCACTACATGAAAGACGTCATGGCTCTCTGCCGCCGCGTGGTGATCATCGCCCATGGGCAGATCATCTACGATGGCTCGCTGGAAGGCATTCTCGATCAATTCGGCGGACAGAAGGTCATCTCGCTGTTGGTTGCCGACGGCCAGATGCCCAATGACTTGAGCCGCTACGGCGAGGTGCTGCTGATCGAGCCGCCCCGGGCGAAATTGCGGATCGAGCGAAGTAAAGTGACCGGGGTTCTCTCCTCCATTCTTTCCCGATATGCCATCGAAGATATCAGCGTCGAAGACCCGCCGCTGGAAGAGATTATTGCGAAAGTGTTCAAGGACAACAAGGAGGAGGGAGGGAAATGAAAGAATGTTTTAATGTTCAAGGTTTTAATGTTCAATGTTCAAGGTTCAAGGTTCAAGGTTTAAGGTTTAAGGCTCAATTCCTGGGCTTCGCTTCATTGAACATTAAAACATTGAACATTAAAACATTGAACATTAAAACATTGAACATTAAAACATTCCCCCAGTCTCCACCCCATGCTCTACTTCACCATTCTCCGAATCAGCATCGTCGAGCGACTTGCTTATCGCGTCGATTTTGCGCTGGGCACGCTGATGCGATTTCTGCCGATCATGACGCAGATCTTTCTTTGGGACGCCATTTTCCGTGGCATGACCAGCGGAACGAGCGCGATCGCCGGCTACAAATATCACGACCTGATCGCTTACTACCTGTTGACCATGGTCAGTCGGGCGTTTTCCAGTATGCCGGGCCTGGCCTCCAGCATTGCACGGGATATTCGCGACGGCACAATCAAAAAATATCTTTTGCAGCCGGTCAACATGTTGAGTTTTGTGCTGATGAGCCGGATGGCCCACAAGCTGGTCTATTACGCCGTGGCAACGGGGCCGTTCGCTTTAGTCTTCTGGATCTGCCGCGAATACTTCAGCGGCTGGCCGGATCCGTGGACCCTGTTGGCCTTTATCGCGTCGCTGTTGATGTCGTTCCTGCTCGGGTTTTTCCTGGAGGCGACGCTGGGCATGATCGGCTTTTGGTTTCTGGAGGTCAGCTCGCTCTTGTTCGTCTACATGCTGGTAAGCTTCTTCTTCTCCGGCCAGATGTTCCCATTAGACATGATGCCTTCCTATTGGCCGACGGTGATGAAGATCATTCCACTACAATACCTGGCCTATTTCCCGGCAGCCGTTTTTTTGCAGAAGGTTACCGGTGCGGCTCTGGCCTGGGGACTGGCGGTCGAGGCATTCTGGGTCGTATTCTTTTATCTCTCGGCCAGGACGATGTTCTTCTATGGCGTGCGCCGCTACAGCGCCTATGGGGGTTGATTTGCATGGGCACAACGGCCGCCTATTTCCGCGTCTTTCTCACGTTCGCCCGGAACAGCTTGGTCCGCGACATGACGTTCCGCGGCAACTTCATCATCGAATCGATTACCTCGATGGCCTGGATGCTCTTGAATCTGGCCTTCTACTTGTTGGTTTTCCACTACACGGACTTCATCGGCGCCAACACTGGCGAAAACCCCGGTTGGGGACGTTACGAATTTTTTGCGTTCTTCGCCACCAGCATGGTAATCAACGCCCTGCTGCAAGCGTTTTTCATGACGAACGTCGATGAATTGACCGACCTGATCCGTACCGGCGGACTGGACTTCATCCTCCTCAAGCCGATCGACACGCAGTTTCTGGTCTCGCTTCGTCGCGTGGAGTGGTCATCGCTTTCCAATCTCGTCTTGGGCCTGGTGCTGCTGGGATATTCGCTCGGGCATCTGGCCTACGTGCCCGGAGTCCTACAGGTCGTGCTTTATGTGACCTACGTAATTTGCGGCGTGGCGATATACTATAGCCTAATGATCGCCCTGGCGTCGTCGACGGTATGGATGGGTCGCAACCAGACGCTCTACGATTTCTGGTTCTACATCACGACCTTTTCACGTTACCCGATGGAGATTTACACCGGGCCGTTTGGCCATCCGCTACGGTCGTTTTTCACGTTCATCATTCCCGTGCTGGTTGTGGTGAACATCCCCGCTCGGATGCTTGTCTGGCCGCTGGAAAAGCAGAACTGGCCACTCGCCGGGTTCACGATTCTAGCTGCCGCCGCCAGCGTGGCCGCAGCGCGCTGGATGTTTCAGTTGGCACTGGCCAATTATCGCAGTGCAAGTAGTTGAATTTCTTCATTCATTTCCCAATTCTCCGCATGCTTCGTTCGATCGCATTTTCCCGTTCTTCCGCGGTGATTTCATAAACGGCGTTCCACATCGCCTCGTCGGCTTCGGTCCAAGGACATTTTCTCCGCTCCATCGCCGTGCGGGCGGTGGCGTAAAGCGGTGCCTTGCCGGTGCCCTGGCTGATCGTGTCGTTGAGATACCATGCGAACGAGGGAATGAATTTGGGCAGCAATTTCCCGTTCGTCACAAGCAGGGTCATTGCCCCAACGTAGGTGCCGGTGTTCAATAATGTGCCAATTGAAGTTTTGGTATGATCGCCGATTAACGCCCCGACCTTGGTTGAACCGGTCGGAAGCTGCGTGCGGCCGTCGAGGGTGATTTTGACGTCCGAGTAGTCATTTTTGAGATCACTGTTGGTCGTGAGGGCACCGAGATTGACCCACTGGCCGACATAGGCGTGGCCGAGAAATCCATCGTGGTACTTGTTGGAATAGCCCTGGATGATCGACTCTTCCACCTCGCCGCCAATGCGGCACATCGGGCCGATCGAGTTCCCTTCGCGGCACTTGGCACCCAATAAGATCGAATTGCGGCCGATGTAACAGGGCCCTTCAATGCGGCTAAAGGGATGTATTTCCGCACCAACGTCGATAAAGATTGGTCCCCGCTCGGCATCGAGGACGACCATGGGATGAATCTTTGCGCCACGGCCAACAAAAATGTCATTCCGGCTGCCGCGGATGGCACTAGGCTCTTCCACTTTGGCTTCGGTGTCAATGCCGCTACGTCCGGCCGTTTGGAAATCTTCGGTCAGTTGTGCCGGGTTAGCCAGAATCAAGTCCCAGATATAGTTCCATGTCGGAAGCTTGGTATCCGCCGGGGGGAGATTCTGCTTGGCCCAGAGCAACAGTGCGTCGATGGAATCCGCGCCGAATTTCGCTAGGTCTTCGCGGACGATCCGTGCGGCAAGGACCTCGCCATCGGCATCGAGAAATACGCGACTCGGGCCTTCATCGAGTTTTGGCAGACTGGCGGCCTTGACGCGGGCATCGACCACCAGAAGATCCGCGCCAGAGAGGCTTTTGATGTCGTTGACGGGCCAGCCTGGCCGCCAGACTCCGGCTAGGTAGGGGGGTAAGAAGCAGGCAACTTCTGCCGGGCGGACGCGATCGAAGAGCTTTTCTCCGAGCGACGTCATGCCGCAGCGCAGTTCCCATATCGGCCGGGAAAGGGCCAAGGGATAAAAGTTCCGCCGCTGGGGTGTGGGACGATCAATCAATATCAGCCGCATCTAATATCCTCCGAAAATGTGTTCCTATGTGTTGAGTTTGGCGGATTGTGGGGCGGATGTCAATTGGAAGCGGGACAACAGGAAGCGGGACATCCTTTGGCCGGACATCCTTTGGCCGGTGTTGCCAAAGACGCTTTGAATGGCTATCCTTTTAATGATCCCGGTTCCGATGATGCATCATCCATTTGTGAAGATGGGTAAGGCTTCCGGTTTTGCGGGCACGGTGTCCGCAAGAGCTTCGCTAGCAGGACCCACGGCCATGAAACGTACAACAAAGTGTGTCTTCGGTTTTGCCTCGCTGGGTGCCCTAGTCGGTGCCTGCATGGCTGTTCTGTTTCGAGATGTACCTACGGCGTATCCTATCTTTGTGTTTTCGATAGGCTCCGGGCTCTTGCTCGGTGCTTTGACGGGCTTGGCATCAGCATTTTCCAGTGGGCGGTTTGCGACCGTGCGCTGCCTTCTGGCCATAAGCATTCCCGCGCTGACCGCAATGATGTTTGTCGCGCCGCCGCGCAGGGGAAAGGGGGAATCGGCGGGGTGGGCGATGTTGTACAGCGTGGGTGCGGTGGTTGCAATCGTAATGGCGGTCTTGCTCGCGTATCTGGGCCACCGCCGAGTACCGAGGACTCCGCCAACACCGCCTGGCCGCTGAACCGCAGCCTCCGCGGGGTGCAGCGTTGGCCGGTTAGTCCAGGTCGGCATTGATGCCGGTAAGCCAGCCGCCCAGGAACTCCACAGGGGAATGGTGCCCAGTCAGGGATTCGAAGAACTCAAGAGATTTACAACAGCGTCGCGCACCCGCCGAAAGGCCGGATCACTCAGCGTTCCCACGGATCGTGCAATGAGCGATGTATTTGCGGTGAAAAGCTTACCCGGCCTTGCAAAGCTGGCAATAAGCAGGCCGCCCGAGGAGAAATCCGCCGCGTTCAAGGCAATAGCAAGTGGATCCGCGTAACGACTGCTTGTGATTTGACATAAAATCCAGTCACCGCGCCCCGCGTCTCGCAGACAAACCGCTGGCCGTAGCTTGGATGCAGATAAGTCCGAAAAAGGAAACTGAACGAGAACTACTTCTCCGGTTGAAGGTACGACCATGCCGCATCCTCCTCGGGTTGGTTCCACCCTTCGGCAAGCGCCGCTTCGCTGAGAAGGGCCGTTTCGTTGGGATAAACGCCCGGCTCCTCATCCAAAATCATCACCAGAGCGCGTCGCGCTCCAGCCAAGGGAACGGTTTCCAAGAGCCGCACCACACCATTCGTGTCGATTATGCCTTCAACGGTTTGAATCATAGTTTCCTCCCTTTCGTCGAGCATCATCTGCATGGGCCGCACTCCATTTTTGAAGGATACCCTATTCTACGGTCAATCGAGTACCTGCCGCAATCCCCGAACCGGAGATTCGCACAACAAGGCCGCTTGACAAGGCTGCTTGACAATGCGTACCCTACGTATCACAATAGCACCAAAGTGCCTGTCGGTCGTTTTCCGGTGGCCCCTCCCGTCCGATCCAAGAGATTGGCCAGGTTCCACCATCCTGCTCCTCACCCCCATACGGGAGTGCGGAGTTCCTGCCAACCCGTGGAGTTTGCGATGAAGAAGTTTCTGTCGTCTTGTGGGGTTCTGGTTTCTTTGATGATCGCAGCATTGAGCGTTTCCAAGCTCCATGCCGACGTCACCTTGCCAAGCGTGATCGGCAGCCACATGGTGCTGCAACGCGACCGGCCATTGCCGATATGGGGTTGGGCTGCCTCCGACGAAGAGGTTACCGTCAAGCTTGATGAGGCAACCGTCACAGCCAAGGCCGACGCGCAGGGCAACTGGAAGGTTGTACTGCCGGCCGTTAAGGCGGACGGCAAAGTCCACAGCATGACCGTCACCGGCAAGAACAAGATCGAGTTGGACGACATCCTCATTGGCGACGTGTGGCTCGGCTCCGGCCAGTCGAACATGGAGATGGGCATCAGTATGTGCGAAAAGGCCAAAGAGGAGATTCCGGCGGCAAATCACCCGCAGATCCGCCTGCTGCTGGTGCCGAAGGTGCAGATCGGCCAACCGGCCAAGAACGTCAACAGCAAGTGGGTGCCATGCACGCCCGGGACCGTGACTGCGGGCGGCTGGGGGGGATTTTCCGCCGCGCTGTACTACTTCGGCCGCAACCTGCATAAGGAGCTGAACGTGCCGATCGGGTTGGTCGAGAGTGCCTGGGGCGGTTCGGCTATTGAGCCTTGGACCGTCACCGGCGGAAAAGGCGGCGGCATGTACAACGGCATGATCGCCCCCGTCAAACCGCTCGCTATCCGCGGCGCAATCTGGTATCAGGGTGAAACCAACGCCTTCCAGAAGAATCGCCTAGCCTATTACAACAAGACAAAGGCCCTCATCGAGGGCTGGCGGCAGGTATGGGGGTACGATTTCCCCTTCTACTTCGTGCAGATCGCGCCCTTTGCCGGTTACCCTAACGGCGAACTGCCCGCCCTGTGGGAGGCCCAGGTAGCCAGCCTCAAGATTCCTCAGACCGGCATGGTGGTCACGACCGACCTGGTTCACAACATCGGCGACATCCACCCGATCAACAAGATCGACATAGGCAACCGCTTGGCTCTCTGGGCGTTGGCCAAAGAGTATGGCAAGAAGGATCTTATCTACTCCGGTCCGCTCTTCAAGTCGATGAAGGTCGAAGAGGGCAAGATTCGGCTTTCCTTCGCCCATGTCGGTGGCGGGCTGAAGTCGCGCGACGGCAAGCCTCTCACGGAGTTCCAGATCGCCGGTGCTGACGGCAAGTTCATTCCGGCCGAGGCCACGATTGATGGCGATACGGTCCTTGTCCAAGCCAAGCAGGTTCCCGCCCCGACGCAGGTCCATTTCGGCTGGCATCATAAGACCAATCCGAATTTAATCAACCAAGCGGGCCTGCCCGCTTCACCGTTCCAGACCAACAATTGGCAAGGCGGCACGGGCGAGTGAGCGAAGCCTGCGAGGCAGATTTGATACCTTGGCGGGTGGTTTTATTTGCTTTGGCTGATCATTCCCAGTCGTAGCAGTTTCGCACGACACTCGTCCTGTTCGCGGCAGTGGGTCAGGCTGGCCCAGGTAGGATCGCCGGCGGCCAGGAAGGCGGCTTCATCGGCCGGAACCTGGCCTGCGGCGACCAATCGTGTGACGACAGCCTGCTCCAACTGCGTCAAAGACATGCCTTCGATGCGATAGTCGAGAAACGCCTCCCAGACCAATGGCAGCAGCGGCCTGACGATCTCGCGGCCCATCATTTCCGCATACTGACGGATCTCGAGCTGAGCGTGCGCGTCCATCCGCAGTTCGAGGAAGTGCAGCAGGTTGTGCAGGTCGATCTTCCAATAGGCTTCCGTATAAGTCGAAAGCGGCAGATCCTTGCGGGCCTGTTCCCGGGCGATGCCTTGTTCCAACCGCTTTTGGTAGACTGCCCGGGCTTGCTGCTGAAACGCCGCTTCCTCGGCGGTCAACTCGGTGCCAGTTGCTTCGTCGAAAAATCCTTCGCTGCCCTGGCGATTCGATTGGGCCTGTTTGCGCCAGGCGTTGGCGGGGGTTTGCTGTGTGGCGTTGATGGCCACGGAGTAGCGAGTGCTGGTCTCGTTGACCGAGGCTGTGCGATGGCGGATCCATTGTCGCCAGCAGTCCATCGGCACGCGGACGAGGAATTTCAGTTCGACCATCTCCAGCGGTGTCGTGTGCCGATGCCGCATCAGGTAACGGATCAGCGTGCGATCGTCGGAGACGGCCCGAGTGCCAGCGCCATAGCTCACCCGTGCAGCCTGGACCACCGCCTGATCATCGCCCATGATGTCCACCAGGCAGACAAAACCATCATCCAGGACGGGGAACTTTTTCCACCGCAGTTGCTCGACTCGTTCGACGTAAGTTAGCATCATCAGCCACTACCCCTTCTTTTCCAGCAGTTCTTTCAGTAATTCCGCAACCAGAGTGGGATTATCACTCTGACAGACGTACTGAACGCGGGTGTTGGGAACCTTGAGCTTCTCAAGGATTTCCATCGTCCGCTTCCAGAGGCGAACGCGGCCCTTGCCCTCGGACAAGTAAAGGTCCGTGACCAGGTCGCCCAGGCGTTGGATCAGGATATCATCCTGATTCTGATAGTAGCGGCGGATGATTTTGTCTTGGTGCGGCGTGTGTTTGGCCATGGAAAGGAAAGGGTTAGAGGGTTGGATACTTCAGGGAGCGATTTGGTATTGCACGTTTATGCGGACGGCCATCTCAGGCAAGTCGGCGAGTAACGAGAAATTTAGGCTCTTCCGGTTCCATGTGCGGAACGCGAATAATTGTAGGGTGGGGAGAGCGCAGCGAGCCCCACCAATTCTGTTACGGCCCGCTTTTGGTGGGGCTCGTTTCACTCTCCCCACCCTACTTCTGCACCTAAAACCGGAAGAGCCATTTTAGTCCGCTGCCGCAGGGCCGTAAATCCCTGATAATTTGGAGTGCAGCGATTTTTAAGGCAAGACCCTCATTTCGATTCCGCTCCCAGTTTCGTCGTATCGACGTACCTATACTCGCCACCGCTCTGCTGGGCAAGTTTTCCCATCCAACCCCGGCCGCCGCGTTGCGGCCCTTCGCCGAACTGGATCGCATGGAATATGATCCCCGGCCCGATGCGATCGATGCGGGCCAACTGCTGGGCACCAAGTTGCGGTTTATCGCCATCGGTCATGATGAAAATTACGTCGGGCCGCAAGCGGATGGCCAGCGATAAGGCGGCTTCGTGATCGGTGCCGCCATCGGCCGCGATCGTGCTGAGAAACCTCTTGACCTCCGCCCGATTGGCATCGGTGCCGAAAGCCAACTGGCCGCCAGGCCCGGCCGGATTGAACGCTTTGGGCCGCTCGTTGTAGACTACGAGCTGGAACTGGTGAACATCGTCGATGTTTTCGATGCTGGCCAGGATTTCAGCCTTGGCGGCGGCCATTAATTTACCGTCGGTGCTGCCGGACCGGTCCAGAACGTAGACGAACTTCGATCCCTCGGCCTTTACCCCAAACAGGGAAACCTGGGCCTTCTCGCCGGGTGATCCCAGCAACAATTTGCCACCGGATCGCCCATTTTCCGGCTCGGCCGCCTGAGCCGTCAAGCCGACCAGTAACACGGTCATTACTAGGGACAGCAGAATTTGAAAGGACCGGTAGAACAACATGATTGCACCTCCAAGCGTCGATGGTTTAAGGACTTGCGCAATAAGAACGACTAAGAACGGGTTCGACAACCGACTCTCGCGACCCATACCTCATTATTCTAGCCGGATTATTTATAAACTGTAGGGTGCGTGGAGCGAACCGCCCGGCAAATGGTGGGTTGCGCACGAAGTCGAGACGCTGACAGCACTTACCGCTGTTCCAGATCCGTTCGCGCAACGCACCGCTCGATGCTCCACCCACCCTACGGCGAGTCAGCAATGACAAAAGTTGGCAAGGCTATGATCAAGGCCGCGGCGTCGCCATGCGATCGCCCGGTTCGAGTACCTCAGTCCCGCAGTTGAAACAATCGCGCCAAGGCATCCAGCAATCCATGCGGGACGCCTTCTCGTGATTCGTCGCGCAATGATTCCAGCGGTGGGTGCAGCAATTTATTCACCAGACGGTCGAACGACTGGCGGATTTCGTCTTGTGCGCGCTGTTCCAAATTTGGCAGCCGATTCATGAGCCGCCGCAATTCTTCTTCCTTCGGCTTATGCCATCCGTCGCGCAATTGCTGTATCACCGGGCCGGTCGCCCGATGATACAGCTCGGCCATGAATCGGCTCGCCTCTTGCTCGACGATCCGCTGGGCTGCGGGCAGCTCCTTGTCGCGGAGCGCGCGGTTGTTTTGGCAGGCCGCTTGGAGATCGTCAACCGAATAGAGGTAGACGTCCGAGCAGTCGCCGATGACCGGATCAAAATCGCGAGGCACGGCCAGATCGAGAACGAACAGGGGTCTTTGCCCCCTCGCGGCCTGAATGGGGCGAAAGTCTTCGAGGGTGACGATGGGCTTTCCCGCGCCGGTCGTACTGATGACGAGGTCGGCCCTGGCCATCGCACTATGGAGTTCTTCCCAGGGTCTCGCCTGGCCCTGCCACTCGCGTGCGCGCTGGCAGGCACGCTCGAAGCTCCGATTGATGACCGTGATCCGCCGTGCCCCTTCGTCACGGAGATAACGGAGGGTTTCTTCCGCCATTTCACCCGCTCCGATGACGAGTGTTTCCTTGTCGTCGAATCGCTCGAATATTTGTCGGGCGAAATCGGCCACGGCCACACTGGGAATACTCACACGACGCTGGTGGATGGCCGTTTCGGTGGTTACACGGCGAGCGACGCGAATGGCGGCTTGAAAGGCCATGTGCAAGAGCGGACCGGTGGCCTCGCACTCGGTGGCTGCTTGGTAGGCCTGCTTGACCTGGGCCAATATCTGAGGTTCACCGAGTACCATGCTATCCAAACTGGCAGCCACGTTGAACAAGTGCCGCACGGTTGCTTGATCCGTGTTGACAAACAGGTGCGGCACGATCTCGCTTGGATCGAGCTGATGAAAACGGGCCAGAAAGCAGGCAATTTCTTCCATGCCGGGGATCGGCGCCGACTGGCTTGCCGCATAGATTTCCACGCGATTGCACGTAGAAAGAAGCACGCATTCCACATCGCAAAACGAAATCCGCCACTGCTGCAATGCCTCTTCTGCTTGCTGCCGGCCGAAAGCCAGACGCTCGCGGATGGCAATCGAAGTGCCATGATGGCTGCAACCCACGACCTGGACGTTCATGAGAGGCCCCCTGTCGGATTGGGGGTGGGAAGAGGATTGCAAATTGAAAATTGAAAATTGAAAATTGAAAATTGAGGATGTGACGCTCTTAGGGAGTTTTGCTTGGAACCCGCGCAAAAGCTAGTTGCACGGTTTTCACCTCTCTGCTCGTCTCCAAAATTTGCAATTTGTAATTTGCAATTTTCAATTTTCAATTTTCCAACTACTCCCGCACCGCCATGTTTTGTGGTCACGAACATTCCCAAGGCCAGCGCGATGACTAGAAAGATGAAACTGGCCAGCGTCAGGTAGGCCACCTTGCGGCTCTGGCGAATGGGCCGATAAAACGCACTGATAAGGGCGTGCATGAGAAGCCAGCCGAACATCGCCAACGTGCCGAGAACGATCGGATCGTTCCAGGGAATGCTCGGGCTACTACGCCGAGCGTTCAGCAGATTCAGCACGATGCCCGACGCAACGGCGACACCCACGAGCAACATCGACGCCAAGATCGCCCTGCCGTTGGCCATTTGCAGCCACTCGAGGCTGGGCAGCCGAAATTTCCGATAGGGCGGCCGTTTGCGTTTCAGACGATCGGCCTGCCCCAGGTACATCATCCCCGCGGCAAAGCCGAAGAGTACCGTAACCGTAGCCAGCAGGATCGAAGTGCCGTGGATGGCACCCCAAATCCTGGAAGCCGGCTCGCGTGGAAAAGGCTTCGGATCAGCGAAGTGGGCTGCAACAATCAGACCTAACACGAGCGGCAAAAGGAAAACGCCGAAATGCGTGGTGGGATGGTAGCAGGCCAAATAAAAATAGACCATCACCATCACCCAGGCCGCCAACAGCAACCAATCTTGATTGCTCGACAGCGGTGAACGCGAGGAACCGGCCACCTCGGTCGCCGAATGGTAAAGGAACGCCGTGTGGGCAATCCAGCCCGCTACCACGAACCCAAGCATGGCGATGCCGCGGATGCCGCTCCGGAACCACAACCGCGACACTTCCAGTGCCAGGGCCACGCCGTAAGATGCCAGAAAACAGAAGATTTGAACGCGAGAAAGCATAGGGTAGGAAATGACGAAATCCGAATGACGAATGACGAAAAAGCCGTCACTTGCCACTCTTTCGTCATTTGGATTTCAGGTTATGGATAGTGGATTTCGTCATTCGTCATTCGTCATTCGGATTTTCTTTTTCGATTATCAATCCCATCTCTGACGCCAAAAAAAACGATCCCGTTACACAAACAAGATCCTTTGCCGTTGCTGATCTTCGGGCAGCTTTCCAAGCCGCTACTGGTTCACCAAAGGTAGGCCAGCACCGGCCGGTTAACTCTTTGGCCACCTGCTGCAACTCCTCCGGTGGCACGGCCCGAGAATTGTTCAAATAGCGAGTGAAATACACCTCGTCAAAATGGTCGAGCAGGCATTGGAGCATGCCGCGAACGTCTTTGTCGTGAGTTGTGGCAAAGATTAGCAATCGCCGTGCCGCACAAAAACTCTCCTGGAGCGTTCCAACTAGAGCTTGGATGGATGCGACATTGTGGGCCGTGTCAAGCACGACCGTAGGTCGTCGCGATAGGACTTGTACCCGTGCCGGCCACGATAAACCGGCCAGGGCCTGCTGAACGGCCGTTGGGGGAATGTTCCAATGTGCCTGCCGCAAGACGTCGAGCGTGGCCAGTGCCGTGGCTGCGTTGGCCGCCTGGTGCCGTCCGGGCAAGGCAAGGTCGAAACAATGGGATGTGAGCGGCGTGGAGTGGGGGGTGGGCAGTGAGCAGTGCGTCACCTGACGATAAACTACCTGCCCGCTGGCGGCAGCTTGTTCCAAATGTTGCGGCGGGTGATAGTCAAAGGCAAAATCCGTGTCTCGCTCAACCAAGCGACAACCACGTTGTCGGCAAACCTGTCGAATCACGTCACGTGCCTCCGGTTCGACGACGCCGCTGACCACCGGCACCCCCGGCTTGATAATGCCCGCCTTCTCCCCTGCAATCGCCGCCAAGGTGTTTCCCAATTGCTGTGTATGGTCGAAGCTGATGCTGGTGATGACCGAGACCGCCGGCTGGCAGATGTTGGTCGCGTCGAGCCGTCCACCCAAACCGACTTCCAGCACAGCCGCCTGAACATTCTGCCGCGTGAAGTGTAGTAAAGCCATGGCCGTCGTAATCTCGAAGAACGTAGGGCCTGATTGATCCTTGGCCGTGCGACGATCGAGGGTCTCAACGGTCGGCCGGAGCAGATCGACCAAGGTTGTAAATTCTTCGGCCGTACACGGCTGCCCATTGATGGTCATGCGTTCTTCGATCCGTTCGAGGTGCGGCGACGTAAACAGGCCGGTTCGATACCCGGCGGCCGATAACGCCCCAGCAATCATGGCTGACGTCGACCCCTTGCCTTTCGTACCCGCAACGTGGACGATCGGCAGGCTTTGTTCCGGCGAACCGATCGCTTCCAACAGTTGGCGCATCCGCTCAAGCCCCATCCGCGCGGAGTTATAGGGCATTGTCCGCCATCGCTCGTAGTTCTCTCGACCGAGAAGGAACTGGATGGAATCTGCTCGTCGGGGGGGTAAGTTGATACCAAGGGTCGGGGAAAGCACAGGAAAACCCACTCGGGGGACTACATTTGATTTTTCACCGTCGCACACTCAATTAGTATACCGGAATTCAGGGGGCGTGTCCGTAGCGATTTTTGGCAACAAAGTTCTGATTTTCCCATACGACTTAAGTCCGTGCGGTGCCGGTGCCTGAATAATGTCGGACCGCGCAATCATCAGGCTTTGTTGGGCAGGGAGTTTGCCGTCAATAAAAAAGCCGCCTGCGGTTCGGCAACCGCAGGCGGCTTGAATTCTTCGGTACGTGAAACCTAATCCAAGAACCCGACCAACTCCTGGCTGCGGCTGGGTTGCTGCAGCTTACGGACGGCTTTGGCCTCGATTTGACGAATGCGTTCGCGGGTTACCTTGAAAATGTGCCCCACTTCTTCCAGGGTGTAGCTATAGCCGTCGCCCAGGCCGTAGCGGAGCTTGATGATCTCGCGCTCACGGTAGCTGAGCGTCTTGAGAACCTTGTTGATGCGATTCCGCAGCATCCCTTGCGCTGCCCCGATGGCGGGGTTCTTCGTGGTCGAGTCCGGCAACAAGTCGCCGAAATGACTGTCCTCGCTATTGCCCACGGGACGGTCGAGGCTGATCGGATAACGGCTCATGGCCAGGACGCGTCGGGCTTCGTCAACGCACGTCTCGGCGGCGTTGGCGATTTCCTCGATCGTTGGCTCGCGGCTACCGTCCTGCTGTAGCTTGCGTGACACACTTCGCACCTTCGACATTGTTTCCACCATGTGGACCGGAATGCGTATGGTGCGGCTCTGATCGGCCACGGCTCGGGTGATAGCCTGGCGAATCCACCACGTGGCGTAGGTGCAGAACTTAAATCCACGTCGATACTCGAACTTATCGACCGCACGCATCAGACCGGCGTTGCCTTCCTGGATGAGGTCGAGGAAGCTCAAGCCGCGGTTGCGGTACTTCTTGGCAATCGACACCACCAAACGCAGGTTTCCTTCCGACAGCCCTCGCTTGGATTCCTGGTAAATGGAATGCACCTCCCTGAGGTAACGGGCCCGATTCCGCAGGCTGGTGGGCGATTCCTGCGTGGCGCGTAAAATGTTGCGGAATTCCGTGAGCCACGGCTCGCGCTGTTGAAGGCGACCTTTATTCTTCCGATGGTCATCAATGCGAGCCTTGAGCTCATCCACCCGGCGGCTGAACTCCTCGAGATTCTTGATCATCGGCTCGATCCGTTGTGTCCGCAAACCAAGCTCCTCGATCAAGAGAACCGCCCGGCAGCGACGACGCCCCAACCGCCGCCACGCAGCTTGACGCTGAGCGGGTGCCCGCGACTTGCTTGTGGCTAGGTTGTAGTCGTGGTGGTTCCGCTTCAAGAGCGTTTCCAAGGTGCGGAGATTCGAGGGCAAACGACCCAAAATCTGATTTTTTTCCAGTTGGTCGGTCACCGAGACCTGGACCGTGCGATCAAAAGGCAGTTCGCCCTCGTGGACCCGCCGCAGAACCTTGACGGCTGACTGCATGACGTAGTCGCAGGCAATCACATGACGGCGGAACTTGGCGCGAGTCTCTTCGATTTGCCGCGCCAGAGTTACTTCTTCACGTCGCGACAACAGCGGGATCTCCCCCATCTGAGTCAGGTACATGCGCACCGGGTCGTCCGACCAGGTCTCGTCGTCACCCACGCCTTCCAAGAGGCCGTCGACGTTGACGTCCAGGTCGAGTTCGTCCAAATCCGCCACATGATCGGGCACATCCCGAATCAGATCGTCGTCCGCATCTCCAAAGCCCGCGATGGCGTCATCGGCCATTTCGTCGATCACTTCATCCGCGTGCAAAGTTGCGTCGTCATCCAAATCGTCTAGCAATGCATCGTACAATTGCAATTCTCCTCCATCAAACGGTCTAGGACCAAGCTCCCTTAACATAACATTATGCCACAAGCCGTGGCTAAAAGCCACAAAATTCTACCACGGTTTTCCCTGGATGATTCCTCTACGGAACATTTGGCAAGGGATTCCATTTACGAAGAGAATAGGTGCGCCCAGATAAGTTTCCAATAGCACCATCCTTCTCTAACCGGCACGGCCAACTTCGGCGAGGGACTCCCGACCCGCCGAAACAAAGGTTTCCCAGGAACGGGAGACCTTCGCGTGACTCGGTCGGAGACCGGCCACAACGAGGAGGTCGGAGACCAGCCACAGCAATCCGCCTTCGCCCGTACGATTGGGGCCTCCGCTCACATTCCGAGAATACTTCCAGGGTGTTACATTCTAATTGGTTGTTTCTGTTAGTCCAGTACTTTATCCGTTCCATTAGAAAATTTTTTCACGCATGCGGCTTAAACGTCATAAAACATGCGAAAACTCCCCGTAAATTCTATTTTTCATCCGTTTTCCGAGTCAGTTTATTCCGCGATCGCAAGAGGAAATCTACCCATTTTAACATGGCTTGTCACGTTTGCACGAGTGTCCAACTCGCCGGAAGGTGAACTGTCTGGTAGAATGGAAGGAGTTCAGGGGTATTTCGGCTCTCCGCCAAGTTTGTGGTGCGGGCGTCTCGCCTGCCCGGTTCAATCACAGCATCCTGGGCAGGCGGGACGCCCGCACCACAATTATCCGCAAACCTGGCGGAGAGCCGGTATTTCAAGCGAGGCCATGCCATAACCGTGAGTGATCATAGAACAACTTATCTACTCCCCTGCTCTTGTGGGCAAGAAATCCCGATTGAACCACGACAGGCCGGCGAAACCGTACAGTGCGGGTGCGGTCAGACCTGTGTTGTGCCCACGATGCGGGAGGTTCAATGCCTGCGCCCTGCCCCAGCCTATGAGACGACGTCTGCGGCAACAAAACCTGCCTGGGGAAATCCGCAGCGATTTCTCGTGGCGGGCATGGTTGTCGTTTTGCTGACAGTCGTGGCAGCGGTCATTCTTTACCACCAATTTCCTGCCCACTTCGCCGGCCTTCGATCACCGGAGGCCGAGAGGCAAATCGTCAAGAGCCTGTCAACCCTGGAAACGAAGCTGTACTTTGAAAAGTGGATTCTGCCCGGGATCGATATTCCCGAGCCAGCCTGGGTTCAGAGCCAACGCAGCATGGTCTCTCTTGGGATGGCGGCCCTGTCCTGCGTAGGGGCTATCGGATTGATTCTGCTGGGGGTCGGGGCCACCGGAATCGTCCGACGGCGGTAAGTAGAACGGAATTCATTCCGTTTGCCCGGAAAAGACAATTCAACGGAATGAATTCCGTTTTACGAAGGAAGCTTACTCTCGCAGCACGTAGACAAACTGTACCGGCTCGACTTCGGTCCATCGGGGCGAAAGCCGGCTGCCCGTGGCCATGTAGCGAAGTTCGAGGGTTTCCTTGTCCACGATCACCAGCAGCCGCTTCAGCCATCCCGCGACGACCAACACATAAACCCGGGACGTTTCGCTCATTCGCCAGTGCTGCCAGCGGTCCAGCGTGGGATGCTCGTGCAGGAGGCGTGCCATGCGTGGATCGGCCTTTTTGACCGCCTTCAACCGCCGACATGCCTGGCACTGGTTTCGTTCCACGACATGCGGGCTAACTCGCTGGCGACAAGAGCCACATGGAACCATCTCGGTCCGCAGCAACCGTCGGCCACTAATAGGGCAAACTTCAGCCAGTTCCGGACTCACGCGGCGCCCGGTCACCGCGCAACGAATCAACTCGGTACTCAGCAGACGTCGGCCGGTCTCGGCGCAGGCCTCGATCCGCTCGGCCGCAGCGATACGTCCGTCGTCGGTGGCGGCAAGACGAAAGGTTGCTGCCCCCGTGCGAGGACAAAGAAACGGCGGTGGAGAAAGGGTTCGCGTCCAACCGGAAAATGGCAAATCCATTGAGGCCGTAGCGATTGCAAACCGCAACTTGCCGTCGACGTACTTGCACCAGATCGCACGGCAACAGGCCAGTTCTACCTTGGTCCCGGCGGGCAATCGTTCTTCGGCAAGGCGGCTGCCGGCAGCCAAAAGCCGCTCTAAATCAGCCTCCAGGCGGTCGGGCGGATTGGCCAGTTCAACGAACCTCATCTCCCGATCCAGGGCGATCGGTTGGCCATCGACTTCCTTGCCTTCCGAATTCAAATAGACTTCAATCGTTTGGCTGCCGTGTTCGTAAACCAACTGCAAGACCAGCCGGTCTTCCAAGGCGCAACCTGCCAGACTGACTCGGCCACCGTCTACCGTATATGCTGGAAAGAGAATTTCCGCAATTTCAGGAACGCTGGTCGGCTGGTCGGCGGGGGTGACGTGAATTAGAGAAGGTGGCTGGGACACGGAAACGCTACTCCTGCTCGTGCTCGTAATGCTTTACATACGGCCAGTAAAGATTGAATTTGAACTCAGGGCTATTGTCCAGATCGTGGCACGACCAGCAGTTCTGCTTCCGCGAGTTCGGATCAGCCGCCTCTTCCTTCGTGATCACGACGGTCTTGCGGGCGGCAATCTGCTCAGCCTTGGTGCCCCAGTTCTCGGCCCGAACGTGTACCTGACCGGGACCGTGACAGTTCTCACAGCCGACGTTGAGCAACTTGGGACTCTCCTTCTCGCTGAGATAACCACTTTGATAGGGAAAGAACTTCGTGGGATGCCAGCCCACGGTATGGCAACTAATGCATTCCGGATCGAAGTTCCGCGGCGGGTTGGCGTTTTGCAGCGAGGCAAAGGCACGGGAGTGGGGAGACTTCTTCCAGACACGGTACGATTCTTCGTGGCACTTCGTGCAGGCATCGGTGCCGACAAAGTCGCCATTAAACTTCTTGAGCGGATGTTCCAGCGGACGGATACCCAGCCCACTCAGCCCCAGATCCTTGAGCTGGCCCTGGTAGGCGGCCATCAAGGCGAGCATCTCCGGCGAGGCTGGGAATCGTGAGTCGAGCGTCACACGCTGGTAGCGCAGAGGTTGCTGGGGATCGTCGAACATGCCCAGCACCACGGCGTACATCCCCTTCTCGCCCACTTCGATCAGTTTCGTGCCGCCCTTATGGATCTCCTTGGCCTGGGCCGGCGGCTCGGCTCCCCCCTCCGCGCAAATCACAAGATCGAAGTCGGGATACTTATTGGCTAGTTCGATCGCCTCCTCATGGGTCGTGTGCGCCAGCAGGATCAGATAGTTGGCCCGCGACTTCAGCATGGGCACCGCCTCGTTCAACAGCTTCTCGGGACTGGTCATCTTCAAATCGGAGTTGCCAGCCAGTTGCTCCAGGTAGGTTTTTCCCAGCACGGAAGTGATGCCGATTGTCTTGTAGCCGGCGGCGATCAATTGCGTCCGCGGCAGCAGCGATTCGTTGAATTCAAACAGACCAACATTGCCAGAAACAAACATCGTCTTCTTCTTGGCATCGGCCGGCATGGTCAGGGCCATGACCTCCGGAGTGGGCAGGTGCAGATCCGTCAGACCAAGCGCAGCGGCGCTGTAGCGCATCTCGCTCATGGCGTTGATGGCAATCTGGAACCTCAGTTCAGCCTGTTTGCCAAAACCCTTACCGATACCGCCGACATCAATGCCAACGACCGGCCAGTCCTTCTCGCGAAGCTGGCGGAATAGCGAGTAACGGCGGCTCATTCCACCCTTCATGCGATCTAGGCCCGCACATCCGCACGGCTCCAGATAGCCATTCTGCTGGCCCGTGATCACCAGTGCCAGCTTGGGCTTGGGCCAATCGACGAAGATCGGACCATTCTCCTTGATCGGATCGAACGGCACGCCGCTGTTCTTGTTCGTCCGCGGACCTCGTTTGGCCGGCCCCAGGTCGGGCACCTTAGGCACCGTTTTTTTCTCGGTCATGGGGGCAACGGGCATCGCTGGCATGGGTGACGGTGCGGTAGTTGCCTCGTTGGGTTTGGTCTGGATGATCAGTTCTGACTTCGGCGCGAGCTGTGGCGGAAGAGTGACCGACGACGAAGGCTTCTCGGGTATCGCGCTGGCTGGCTCGGGCACCACCGTGGGTTGCGGCGGGGCTTCCGGTCGACCCGTCATCGTGGCTCCGCGGGGATCGCGAAGAGGATTATCAACCGATGGAGCATCGCTTGTCGTTGAGCCAAGCTTGGCCGGTTCCGCATGCTTCTGCTCCGCGGAACGCGGATCGTAGGCCGGCGTCTTGTTCGACTCCCCTTGGTTTGCAACAACCGGCGCAGGTGCCAACTCGGCATAGCGATTGTCTTCGGCTCCTGCCTGAACGACGACGGCGAGTGTGGTTCCCGAGGACTTTGCCGGTGGCGTTGGTTTGGGTTTCCATGTGCGATTGAACCCAAGCTCATCGGCCGAACTGGGCACCGGAAGGGTCGCGGCGGATTTTTTTGCTGAACCGGATTCCGTGGTCTTCTGCAAACGTTGGTCGTTTGACACGGTGGTGCCGCTGCCCGAACCCGTTGGTTGATCGCTGACCTCTTGCTTGGATTGAGAATCCCAACAGCCTGCCGACAGGCATAAAAAAACGAGCAGGCAGGTCCGGCCGGCCACCGGCGTGCGCATCCGTGATCTGGTTTTCATAGGTGATTTGGGATCTTCCCTTACTACTTTTCGGGCAGTCATCAACTTCCGTCCACCACCGCGAAGCGAACACGAATCCGCAACGAGTAGACCCGGGGAGGGATTGCTTCCAAGAGAATCTCGCCGAGTTTTCCGTTTTCCGCGCCCATATAGTTGGCAGGCGATTTCCTTTTTCTTTTGAGGATTTCGATTGTGGGAATTTCGATCAACAATTCGGTTTGTGAAAGAGTGCATGATGTGTCCGCCACGGTCGTTTTGCCCAGCTTCACGTCCAAGAAGTCAGGCTCGATACTCGCGACCTTGAACTTCATCTCCTTGGCATTCGATCCACGCACCAGTACAATAAGTTTCCGCTGCGTGACGCCGTGGCCTTCGACTACGCCGATATCCAGCACACCGGTGTCACTTCTCCAACCGGATCCGATCAGGGAGACTTCGCCCACCGATCCGAACAGCGGCAGATCGATCTCCGAAACCGCCGGCAGATTGGTGCTTAGACAGATTGTCTGTTGAAACGACCCCAGAGGCAACCCCGGTTTTACCGTAACACGGACTAGAACCCCATTCGTCACTCCCTTGTACTTACGAAGCTCGTCGGCCCCTAGGGGCACGTCATCGACCTGGAAAAACTTTTCCAGGCCGGGATTCGACATTTGGTGCCCTTGAATCTTAATTTGCTGCCTGGGTAAATTGCATAAAATACAGGCTTCGCGTACTATGGGTTCGGTTCCGGAAATTTGACCATAGGCCAATTCGTCGGGATCGGCGTACACTGAGCGGGTATACTCGCCTTGGATCGTCAAAGTGACCTCCGGCCGAAGCGGATCGCTGGTAACGATCGTTAGGCTCTGCTGAAATGGGCCAATTCGTCCCTTCGACCGCCATGAGACCAGCACCTTGGTCGATTGGCCTGGGGCCAGATCATTATCCTTAATTTCGCTTACGGTGCAACTACACGAAGTGGATCCTGGGTTGAGAGTGAGGGAATGATCCCCTCGATTGGTGAAGATGAACTCGTGCTTGCCGTTCTCGCTGGAGTCCATTTTGCCGAAGTCGAACTCCTCCTGGTCAACGGCCACTTGGCTGCCGCCAGCCGAAGGTTGTTTTTCGGACACGCCTTCCGAGGGGTGCTGACGAATTTTCAGCACGGCCGTACCATAGCCCACACCTACACCACATACCGTCGCCACGAGGATTGTCGCCAAGATTCTCATGCCCATCCTCCATCGCTGTTTCCAGTCTCAGCGATCGTAAATTTCTCGCCGATGCCCGATCCTGAGTACCAGAACCTCTTCTTCCTGGACAACGAAGATGACGCGGTAGTCGCCTACGCGAAGTTTGCGAAGACCTGCGAACTGTCCTTTCAAGGGAAGGCAACACTCGGGAAGGGTTGTCAGTTCCTTCTCGATCTTGTCGAGAACCCGCCGCGCCTCCGCCTTGGACAGAGAAGCCAGATCTTTATGAACACTCTTCTTGTAGGAGATTCTATATGCCAAGGGACTTCCTAATATCCCGACCCGAGACGACGGCATCACCTGGATCGCGCAGACGGTCCAAAGCAATCTGCAAGTCGGCGAATTCGCGGAGGTAGGTCTCGATTGCACGCTGGACGTGAAACGACCGGGGACGTTCCGTTTCCGCTGCAATCTGATCTAACTCTTTAACCAATTCTTCAGAAAGGCGAATGGAGAACACCATGCTTATTGTTACCTTATTGTTACCTTATTGTTACCTCGTTTTCCGTATTGTAATACAATGTAGTGTGAAGTCAAGCATAGCCTACCTTGTATTCGGAATCTTTCTTTCATTTTCCACGCGCGTTGCATCCGGGGCCGACCACACGGTCTTTGCCTAGGGTGGCTTGCGGAACCGGCCGTTGTCTCGTATTCTGATACGATAACTTCACTTGTGCCGCGACACCCGGTTCCGCTCGGCGGGCCTTGCATTTCACTCTACTCTCGTGACCGAATCCAACAAAGACGATTTCGCCCAGCTCATGATCGACCGAATCCAACAGGCTGGCGAGAAGGGGCCTATCGCCTACCTGCCCGAGGAATTTCGCCTTCGCGGCGAGGGCGAGCGTTCGGCGGCGTTGATGCTGGGCAACGCCTACAAGGAATATTGTGCGGCAGATGAAGAAAATCGCGACCGAGTCATCCGGCACTGGGTACGGAACTGGTTCAGCCTGCTCCACGACATGCCTGAAGATTTCGAGGACGTTAAGCCTGACTTGCTGCCGATTGTGCGCTCGCGCTCGCATTTTGATACGAAGGGCTGGATGCCATGCTGAAGATGGCAACCGAGGCCCTCGATCAGCTTCGGCCCATCTCATCGATTGCCGTGCGGTTTGACGGCGACGAGTGGGTGCCCTGGATGCCGGACGTCACGCATCCGTTGCACAAGCCGTTCCGCCGTCTTTACTTCGACGCCATGGGGCGAGACTACGCCGAACAGAAAGAACTGCTCGACCGCCTGCACGCCAAGACGAACAAGAACATTTTCGTTATCCACCTCGTTACTGCGTACGAGCGTTTCCGTCGGCAGAGCAACTCACCGCAATGGGAAGTGCATTTTAGTCAATCGCCACGATCACCAAGCCGTGGCGATCAGCGAAGTCGATCACTTCAGGCCCATCCAGCAGAATGGTCCGGCTGGCCTCAATGGCCAGCACACGGCCGCCGGACGAGGCGATGTTTTCGACGGTCCGCATCCCAATCGTCGGCACGTCGTAGCGCATATCCTGTTGCGGCTTGGCCACCTTGACCACGGTAAAGCCGCCGGCACGGCAGAGAACGCCCGCGCGGCGGATGCACTCGTCGGTGCCTTCAACGGCCTCGATCGCCAGTACGGCTTGGTCTTTGACGGCCACGCTCTGGCCAACGTCCAGGCGGCCCATCTCCTTCGCCAGCTTCCAGCCAAAGTGAATGTCCTTCCACTGCCAGGCCGACGGGCCACGGCGGGTCAATTGGCCCTTGCTCACCAAAAGTTCCGCGGCGTAGTCGGTCGGACGGCCAAATCGCATCCCCTCGCGCGCAAACTCCTGCACGATCGCACCCAGGAGCGTGTCGTCTTTGCAGTCCTTGCTGCGCGTGAGAAAGTGCGGAATGAACATGCGGTAGGTCCGCAAGTCGGGCATGTTCCGCAAGATCATCCACGGCTGGAAGAGCAGCACCTTGTGGATCTTGCCCGCCATGATCACGTCGGTTACGGCATGACGCTTGAAGTAACGGATGGCAGCACCAAAGCGGGCCAAGCCGCTCCACTGAAAGTTCCGGCATATTTCGGCCAACTTGGGATCGGCGTGACCGACCGCACCCAAACAGTAGACTTCCGACCCTTGCCGCCGCAGGGCTTCAGCAACCAAAAGCGGATAGCGTCCCCAGCCGGCCATCAGGCCAATGCGGGCTGGGGCCGGTGGAAGCGAGGCGGGTGGAGTGGAAGTGAAATGCTGCATACTCAAATGACGAATGACGAATGACGAATGACGAAGAACCGGACAACCGCAATTTTTCGTCATTCGTCATTCGTCATTCGTCATTCCTCTTTGTCGTTCATCATTTGTCCGGTTACACAGCCGGTCACGGGACGGCGTCATTCTGCTCCAATGCGGCGATCTGCACGACGAGCTTATCGACCGTGTGCTGGAGGGCCTTGAGCTGGTGCCGCATCTCCGGCAGCCTAGTGATCACCGCCAGACGCAGCTTCTGCTCGCGCTCCGGCGTGGCAGGGATGCCAATGTAGCGACTGCCGTCGGGCACGTCATTGATGATGCCGCCCTTGGCACCGACAACCGACCCACTACCAATATGTACGTGATCGCGGACACCGACCTGCCCGGCCAGGACGACGTAATCGCCCGTCGTCGAACTGCCGGCAATGCCAACCTGGGAACAAAGCATGTTGTGTCGGCCGAGATGGCAATTGTGGGCGATCATCACCTGGTCGTCAATTTTCGTGCCGTCACCGACAACCGTCGGGCCGTAGGTGCCGCGGTCGATCGTTGAACCGGCACCGACCTCGACATCCGTGCCAACCATGACGTTACCCAACTGGGCCGTGAGACGGTGGCAGCCTTCGACCAGGTCGAAACCAAATCCGGTGGCACCCAGTACTGCGGCGGCATGGATGATTGACCGGGCACCGACGATCGTATTCTCATAGAGTACCGCGCCAGGGTAGATCGTCACATTCTCGCCGATCTCCGATCCGGCCATAATGTGCGCGCCGGAATGGATCGTCGAGCCGCTGCCGATCGTCACGTCGTCGCCGATCGTGGCATACGGATGGATGTCAACATCGGCCTCCACTACCGCCGTGGGGCTGACCGCCGCCAACGGACTGACGCCGATCCGCTTCTGTATACGCGGCGGGTGAAAATGAATTACAATCTTGGAAAAGGCCAGATGGACGTCGTCGACGAGTAGGACCGGCCTACCCTCGGGAACGAACAACCGCGGGCAAACCACGGCCGATGCCTTGCTACCGGCCAAATTACGGGCGCGTTCCACGGAATCGACCATCGTAATCTGTCCAAGCAAGGCGTCTCGCAGGGGTGCAGCCCCGTGAACCACGAGATCTTCCGACCCCACCACTTGACCACCTACCAAAAGGGCCAGTTCTCCAAGAGTCGCTTGCATGAGTTGATTCCTTTCGTACGCGCTGCCTCCTATTGCCGAAACCCCATGCGGGAAGGGATTTCATGGCAAGCATTCGAGAGTTTACCGTAGAATGGGCATCCGTGGCAAGAGCACTCGGTTCGGTTAAATGGAATGAAAACACCGATTGTGCCTGTTTTGCTGGGTGGCGAATCCACGAAAACAGCATCGTCCGAGTGTCTTTACTCCCACACGGCAGAAAACCGAACCTATGATTTCCTGGACGTATTTCGCGACTGCCGGCAGTGCGGTCGGTAGTGGCCTGGCAGGAGAATGCCCCCAAATTGGGTAGAGTTATGTTTGAGATGCTTGGCGATCTGTCGTTTGCAATCTTGATAAGTTCCGGCGGAGCTGGTGCCGGATGGGTGCTGCATCGCGCCTTCCGCAGTATTCCAACGGAGCTGCCGGAAGAACAGCGTCTGGCCAAGGAAGTCCTCATGCGGTTGAAAGACCTAGCCAGTCACATGGCGGCCAACGTCGGCCAACACAGCAGCCGGGTCGAAGACATCAATCAGGAATTGACCGTGGGTGCGCCCCAAGAGGCCGAGGGTGTGATCTCGGCCGTCGCGCGGCTGATTGAGGCCAATCAGTCGATGCAGTCGCAACTTAGCTCCGTGGAGGACAAGCTCCACGAACAATCGCGGCTCGTGGAAATGAAGACTGTCGAAGCCCGCACGGATGTCCTCACGGGCCTGGCGAATCGTCGTGCCTTCGACGACAAAGTCGCCGCCTGTTTTGATGAATTTCAGCGCAGCCGCCGGCCCTTCTCGCTGATCCTTGGCGACATCGATCATTTTAAGAAGTTCAACGATACTCACGGACATCAAACCGGTGACGAAGTGCTGCGCGGCACGGCACGCGTATTGCGTGAGACGGCCCGGGAGAGCGATTTTGTTGCACGCTATGGCGGCGAGGAATTGGCGATCGTGCTGCCGGGAACCAAGGCCGACGAGGCTATTCGTGCCCTGGAGCGCGCCCGGCAAGCCGTCGAGTCGGCCCGCTTCCGCTCGCCCACCAGCGAACTGAAAGTCACCATGAGTTTCGGCATTGCTGAGTTGTTGCAGGGTGAGGATCTGCCAACGCTGATTCGCCGCACGGATGCCGCCTTGTATGCAGCCAAGCAAGCCGGGCGGAATCGCGGTTGCTGGCACGATGGGCTGGAAATCCATCCCATTGACCGGCCGTGCGACGTGAAACCGGTCGAAAAGGTTCAGCAACCTGTTCCAACTCCCGCGCCCGCGACAGAATCGCAATATGGACTTTGCTCCCAGAGTGATTTTGGCATGAGCCTGGGCTATCGGCTGGCCGAATGGCGGCGTCACGGTTCGGCCCCAGCCTTGTTGATGATGCGGATTGACGACTTCCCCGGGCTGACAAAACGCCATGGCCGGGAGATTGCGGAATTTGTTCTTCGCAGTGCCGTACAATTCCTCAGTGCTTCCATCCGTACGATGGATTTGGGAAGCGCATATAGCGAGGCCACCTTCGCCATGTTACTGCCCGGCGCAAACACGACGGAACTGATCCGCGTGGCCGAGCGGTTGCGGCAGGCGATCGCCCGATGCGCCTTGCCAATCAAAGGCCAATCCGTGCAGTTCACGGTCAGTTTGGCCGGCGCGGTGGCCATTCAGAGCGATGCCACGAAGGAGATGCTCGCTCGCGTCGAAAAGGCATTGGAGCAGGCCACGGCGACCGGCGGCAACTGCACCTTCTTTCACAACGGCCGCCATCCCGAGCCGGCCCAGGCCACGCTCGAGCGGATTCGCACGGCCGCCGTGTAGTGCGGCGCGTGTGGCAAGATTCTCTGGCAGACGGCCGCCACCGTGGCACGGGCATCTTGCCCGTGTCGAATTCCACGGGCTGGAAGCCCGTGCCACGCGATTGCCAGAAAATCTTGTCACACACTAGGCGGCAGCCGGATTGACAACGCCATGCTCGGCTGCGAAAATTGGCTCTTTCGGTTCTAGGTGTGGAATGCAAATAATTGTAGGGTGGAACGAGTGAAACGAGCCCCACCAACTCGGTTTCGCCCTGCTTTTGGTGGGGTTCGCTCTGCTCGTCCCACCCTACGTCCGCACCCAGAGCCGGAATAGCCAGAACAGGAAAGAATCTATGCAGTACAAAATTCCACTTGTCTTGACTCCTCAACTCGAAGGTGGCTACACCGTGACTTCTCCGCTGCTGCCTGAACTCGTCACCGAGGGCGATACAGTCGAAGAAACTCTGGCAAATGTTCGGGACGCTTTGGCCGCCGTCATCGAGACCTACGAAGACCTGGGACGCAGTCTTCCTCAGAACGCGATGGTCTCAGACGCGAATGGCCCTGTTTGGCTTGAAACATTGGTGACGACGCCATGACATATCGAGAGGTAACCAGGAAACTTTCGGTACTGGGTTGCCACGAATTGGAGAGACGAGGCGGCGGTTCTCACCGGAAATGGTTCAATCCAGACACGCAACGCGCTACCGTGTTTCCTGACTGGGGCGGCCGGGACTTGAAACTGGGGACAGTTCGTTCGGCTGTCCGACAGCTTGGCATCGACTGGCAAGGTTTTCACGACGCGTGAGCAACAAGGATGCGTGACGTTCCCATGCCCAAACTTCAAGTCGAAAACATCACCAAACACTATCTCACGCGGGCGGAGCCGATCGAGGTACTCCGCGGCGTGTCGCTCGCGCTCGATCCGGGCCAAAATCTGGCGATCCTCGGCCCCAGCGGCTCGGGCAAGAGTACGCTCTTGAGCATCTTGGGCACGCTGGAAACCCCAACCAGCGGTCGCGTGTTGCTCGATGGCGTTGATCCCAGCGAACTCGATGAGCGGCAACTGGCCGCCTTCCGTAGCCGGCGAATCGGTTTCGTTTTTCAAGACCATTATCTCCTGCCGCAATGCTCGTTGCTGGAAAACGTGTTGCTGCCCGCAGTGCCGTTGGGGCCCGTTCGCGAGGAGACGATCGAGCGGGCCGAGATGCTGCTGACGCGCGTTGGCCTGATGGATCGCCGCGAGCATCGTCCGGCGGAACTCTCCGGCGGTGAGCGGCAGCGGGCGGCCCTCGCCCGGGCACTCATTAATGCCCCCGATCTGTTACTGGCTGACGAGCCGACCGGCAACCTCGATCGTACCACGGCCTACCAGGTCGGGCAGTTGCTCCTCGAATTGCAGAAGACCGAACCGATGATCCTCATCATTGTTACGCACAGTGAGCGACTGGCCGACTGTTTGCAAACGCGGCTGGAACTAGATGTCGGCCAGCTTCAACAGGCAGGTGTGGCAACCGATTAGGATCGGCGAATGAATTGACAAAATCGGAATGACCAAATCGTTTTGAACATTCGCAATTCGGGTTTTTGAATTTGTTTCGGATTTCGACATTCGTATTTCGTATTTTTGTCTTCTGCCATGTCGCTGTTTCATCTTATCCTGCTTTCGATCCGGCATTTCTGGAAAATGAACGTGGCGGTCGCCTGCGGCGTGGCCGTCGGCACCGCCGTACTCACGGGGGCCTTGCTCGTCGGCGATTCAATGCAAGGCAGCCTCCGCGATCTGGTGCTGGCCGGGCTAGGCCGTATCGACGAGGTCCTGATAGCCGACCACTTCTTCCGCGAAGAACTGGCCGGCGATAAGGCATCCGGCAGTTCCGAAGTGCCAGTAATTCTCTATTCCGCCAGCGTGGAAACGGTTCATCCGGCACCGCCCGCCCGCGTGGACCAAGTCAACCTCATTGGCTGCGACGAACGGTTCTGGCAGCTCGGTAACGGCGATGGACCCGCGCCGCTCGCACGCGACGAAATCGTTCTCAACGAACCGCTGGCACGATTGCTCGCCGTGAAAGAAGGTGACTCGGTGATGCTTGGGTTACCCAAGACCGGTGGCATCCCGGCGGAGAGTGCCTTCGGCCGCAAACGGGTGTCGATCGATACCATGCGGCTGAAGGTTGCTCGCGTGATTCCAGCCGAAGGACTGGGCCGTTTCGGCCTGCGACCCAATCAGCGGGTGCCGCGGAACGCCTATTGTTCGCTTGCCGCTTTGCAGACGCAGCTTCAAGAGCCAGGCCGTGCCAACGCCATCCTCCGCCCGAGCGCGCCATACGATTTTCCATGGCATCCACAACTGGCCGACTACGGCATCCATGTTGAGCAGTCGTCGCAGGGCTATATCCATGTGACGACGGAGCACATGATCTTCCCGCCGACCATCGAACGGGCACTGCTCAAACAACTCTTAGGGCAAGATTCCAGCTTGTCGAACTCAACCCAGGCAGGATGCCTGTGCCACGATGACATCCAGCCGGCCTTGACCTATCTGGCCAACACCATCGCCTGCGGCAAACTGGAGATTCCCTATTCGACGATCACGGCGATCGATTTCCAGGACAAGCCGCCGTTTGGCCCCTTCCTTTCCGCGGACAGTTTGCCCCTGTCCAAGCTGGGCGATGGCCAAATCGTCTTGAACCGTTGGGCAGCCCAGCGGCTCAAGGCCCAAGTCGGCGACTCAATCCGCGTTACGTTCTTCGAGCCAGAAAGTACACTTGGGCTTCTTCGAGAGCGGACGGTCGAGCTTCAATTAGCGGCGATTGTGAAATTGGAAGGAGCGGCCGCCGACAGGAGCCTCACGCCGACCGTTCGCGGCCTAACCGACAAAAACACGATCGAAGAATGGGATCTCCCTTTCGAGATCAAGCGGGAACGGATCAAGTCGGACGACGACCGATATTGGACCAAACACGCCGCCACGCCGAAGGCATTCGTCTCACTGGCCACAGGGCGGCGGTTGTGGGCAAGCCGTTTTGGGCAAACGACCGCGCTCCGTATTCGGCCCACCGCGGAGATCACGGCCCAGACTCTTGCCCAGCGGCTCGATCTCGACCCGGTGGAGCAGGAATTCGTCTTCCGGCCGATCAAGGCCCAAGCCCTCAAGGCAGCGGCCGGCACGACGCCCTTCGGCGTACTCTTCCTGGGGTTCAGCTTTTTCGTGATTGCCGCGGCAGTGATGCTCGTCGTTCTTTTGTTCCGCTTGGGGATCGAACAACGCGCAAAACATATCGGTTTGTTGCTGGCTTTTGGCTTTCGCCCTCGGCAGATTACGCGGCTTCTGGCAGGCGAAGGCCTGTTGGTGGCGATCACGGGAAGCCTGATCGGCATGCTGGCCGGAGTGGGTTATGCGGCACTGATGCTCCTTGGACTGCGAACCTGGTGGTTGCCGGCCATCGGCACGCCCTTTCTCACGCTGCACGTTGCGTGGCAAAGCCCGGCGATCGGTTTTGCCAGCGGCCTCTTAATGGCGTTGGCGGCCATCTGGCTAGCCGCTGGCCGCATGGGCCGAATCGCCCCGCGGCAGTTGTTGGCAGGTCATGGCACTCCTACGAACCACCCTGGAAATTCGGTATTTAGAGTACCCAGTACTCAGTCTCCCGTTTCCAATCCCAAATTTCAGATTTCAGATTTCAGATTTCAGATCTCAAATCTCAAATTATCCATCCCTCTCCTTCTTCTCCTTGCCCTCGCTCCCGCCGTCTTCATTCTGCTCATGCCGCTAAGCGAAGGAGCACAAGTCGGTGCCTTCTTTGGGGCAGGCTCTCTGGCACTGGTGTCACTGCTGACACTGGTCTATTTGCAACTCCGCCGCGGTGCGACCGGGCCGGCGGTGGCTCGCGGTCGAGGCAACCTCTTTCGCATGACACTCCGCAATGCAGCACGCAACCCCGGCCGTAGCTCCTTGGCCATCGGACTGACGGCCTCGGCCTGCTTCTTGATCGTGGCCGTGAGCGTTTTTCGTATCGACCCGGCTAGCCAGACCGCCGATCATGCCAGCGGCAGCGGCGGCTTTGCCCTAATCGGCCAGAGCGAGTTACCAATCCATTTTGACCTCGACACTCCCCAAGGCCGAAAAGAGATAGGCTTTGACCCCGACCAAGAGGAACTGTTGGCCAAGTGCCGTTTTTACTCTTTCCGCATCAAATCGGGCGACGAGGCAAGCTGTTTGAATCTTTATCAACCGCAGCAGCCGCGATTGCTCGGCGTAAGTTCCACGTTCATCGCCCGCGGCGGTTTCGCCTGGGCCGACGCGCCGGACATGCCCAATCCCTGGCAACTCCTTGCACCTGACGCACCCCGCAGCAGAGAACAAGACCCATGGTCGATACCCGTCGTGCTCGATCAGACAACCGCCAACTATTCACTCAATCTCTGGAACGGACGCGGTGAAGCCTTCACCCTCCGCGACGCCCATGATCGCCCGCTCGATCTTCAAGTCGCCGGGCTGCTAAAAGACAGCATCTTCCAGGGTGATTTATTAATGTGCGATGGCGATCTTCAGCGTTACGATCCGGCCGCAGTCGGTCACCGTTATTTTCTTATCGAAGCCCCGCCGGGCGAAACGATCGCAGTCCAGCAGGCATTGCAGCAAAAGCTGGGCGACTACGGATTCGCTAGCGAAACGACCGTCGAGCGGCTCAGCACCCTAGCCGCCGTGCAAAACACGTTTCTCGCCACGTTCCAGAGTCTCGGCGGGCTGGGGCTTTTGTTGGGTACCCTCGGGCTGGCCGTCGTGCAATGGCGGAACGTCTTGGAGCGACGGGGCGAATTGGCCCTGCTCCGCGCCGCCGGTTTCCCCGCACGAACCTTGGCCATTCTCGTGGCGATGGAGAACTTGTTACTGCTCTTGCTCGGGCTAGGGGTCGGGCTGCTGGCCGCTCTGCTGGCCGTCTTGCCGCACCTCATCGGCCGCGGAGCAACCGTGCCTTTCGGGCTGTTGGCCGGCATCTTCGCCCTCGTTCTCGTCGCCGGCCTCGGCACCAGTCTCATGGCCATGCGAGGCGTGCTACAAACGCCAATTCTGTCGGCCTTGCGCGAGGAGAAGTAGGATGAATGTCGAGCGAATCATCGAAGTGCCTCTCACCCAACCTTTGGCGATTTGTTGGACCAGATCTCCCGACCTTTCGGCAGGTCTAGCCCGAGTGGCTTCAGGCCAAGTGCGGCTTCTGGCGGCCGAAGACCCAGAAATCGATATTGATGTATAACCCGAAATAGGTAATAATCCACGCCCTCAGTTGGTCGGTTTCTGTCGTACTCCCGAACAAGGCGTGGCGAGCGGGCCGACATCACGGATCGCACTTTCTCAAGGACGAGCGAGTATGCAGCCTAATCGCCAAGACTTCCAGGGCGTGGAGAGCCAAGCGGAGAAGAGGTCGATGTCTTGTGCATCCTCCCATTCGATGCGATGGGTGCTGCAGGTTCTTGGGCTGGGCATCGTTGTTGCGGTGATTTATGGTGCGCGTATCTCCACGGTGCCGATCCGCGGCGAGGAATCGCGGTGGGCTCGCGTCGCTCAGGAGATGATCGACTCAGGCGACTGGATCACACCGCGGCAACAGGGGAAGGTTTTCCCCAACCGACCGCCGTTGAATAGTTGGTGCATTGCCGCAACAAGCCTTGTCGTTGGCGACACGAGTCCATTTGCGGTGCGGTTGCCGACGCTCTTGGCGACGGTCTTGACCGCACTGTTGGTTGCCCTTTATACGCGTAATTTTCTCGGCAGCGGTGCATCGCTGACCGCAGGGCTGATCTATGCGACTTTTCCTCAGATCCTGCAGTTGGGACGTTTTGCGGAGAGCGACGCGCTGCTGACGCTCTTCATCACGGGATCGCTCTTTGTCTGGCATTACGGCTTCCTGCGCGGCTGGTCGCCATGGCTGCTCTGGTCGGCAGGCTACTCCCTGGCGGCCCTCGCCGCGCTTACCAAAGGACCGCAGGGGCCGGTCTATTTCGTGGGTGTCACATGCTTGTATTTGGGCTTGCGGAGCGATTGGCGGAGGCTGTTTTCGTGGGGCCATGTCGTGGGCCTGGCACTGATGCTGCTCTTGGTCGGCGCATGGCAGATTCCTTATGCCTTAAACGTCGGCGCGGAGGCGTCGCTGAAGACTTGGTGTGAAGAGGGTGCTTTAGCGCAACGCATCGCGGAAGCCGGGAGCGGCCGGTTTTTCAGCCATCTTCTGGCTTTCCCCCTGGAGATCTTCGCGGTGATGCTTCCCTGGGCTCTTTTTGTGCCGGAGTTGGCCACCCGCAACTTCTGGCGGGAGCGTGAAAACGGCCGCGATTGGGTTATCTTCCTCCTGGTCATTGTGTTGGTCGTTCTCGCGCCTTGCTGGATTATTCCCAGCGCAGGGGTTCGTTACGTGATGGCACTCTTTCCCGTAGCCGCTTGCCTGTCTGCCTTGGCGGTTGACTCTAGCTTGAAAAGTGCCAAGAATACGTCAAGTCTACGCCGTTGGAGTTGGTTTCATGGCGTGTTCGCAGTCGGAATGACAGGTTTGGGAGTCGCAGCCATCACGTTGGCCTGCACGGTCTCGCGGGCCACGACGACCAACGTGCCGGAGGGTCTTCAAGCGTGGTTTCAAAGCGCGCCACTACCGTCGTCGTCGATACTAGCTGCGTTTGGCTGTGTGTCGCTGGCGACGGCGATAGCCAGCTTTTTCTTGGCGAGAAAAGGTAGCCTACACCGCCCCCTGTGGGCCGTCTTGCCGGCAGCCCTACTTCTCTGTGCGGGATACGACGGTCCGATTCTGGACTACCTGATCATCTCCAACCCTAACGCGCCACTCGCGATAGCTAGAATCAAAGCGGAAATTCCCGCGGGCGAGTCGCTGGCAAGTTTCGGCCCTGTGATCCATCTTTTCACGTATGCCTATCGCGATCCCGTCGAACTTCGGGAGTGGCCGTCACCGGCCATGGCGGCAAAAGATATTCCCGACTATTTCTGTTTCATGCAAACGTCCGCGGAAAAGTCGCTCGCGATTCCCGTTCCTTGGGAAAAAGTGGGGGAGGTCGTTTGCGATCGCTACCGCAGGGAGAATCCGCGCGAAGTCGTCGTCGTAGGGCGGCGCATTTTTTTGCCGCAGTTGGCCAACGCACCTAATGAACGCAAGTGACCTCTCAAAACAGTAATTTCTGTCGGTCAGCGAAAATAAGGCGTAATCGCTCGTCTTCTCTTGCCGATACCGACTGAGACGGAAATACCTTTTGCGGAGAAACGGTCATGGTCGGTCGTTGCATCGTCTGGATTACAATCACAATCGTGGTGGTCGGGTATGCCATGCCTCTTTCGGCGGGCGTAATGGGAGAGTTTCTTTCCAATGTTGCCAGCGATACCCATCAACGGAATTGCTGGCCTGAGCCATACATTTGTCCTGATCGAACAGCGGTCCGCCAGACGATGGCCGTCCAGGTTTCTGCCGGCTGGGAACGTCAGAACCTGTTGTCCGAATTTCACTTCCTGCCTGGCGAAAACGGATTGACCGAGGCCGGCCGGATGCATGTGCAATGGATCATGAACGAGGTTCCTGAGTCGCACCGTCAGATTTACGTACATCGGGCCAATACCCCCCAGGGAACGGTTCTGCGAATGCAGACGGTGCAGCGTTTTGTTGCCCAATCACCCTATGCCGCAAATGTTCCCGTGCTGGAATCGAACCGAACCGACGATGGATGCCCGGCTGACCGCATCGATTGGCTGAACCGGAAGGCCGCCGCTTCAGCGATGGATCCCAAACTCTTGGGTACCCAAAACAATGTTGCACCTGGTTCCAAATCCGGCATCTAGGACAAGTGTTGCCTGCCGCTGCGGATCACCTTGGGCACCCAAAACTGGTAAGCTACACGAGGTATACCGTCCGCGGTTGAGATTGTCCCAATCCATACCAGCCCGAAGCGCAAGCGAGGCAACGACTTAGCAACCTCGCTCGCGCTTCGGGCTAGTGTTGGTCTCAACCGCGAGCAGTATAGCTGCGCCGTAAATTCTTCCTTATCGCCAAATTCAGCTACAGAAGGGTGCCTTTCCGCGTCGATGAAATTGACGAAGTGGTTTTCCAGCCACGGAGGAGCATCTTGGAAAACGTCAAACTAACGCGATGGGCACTACTACCCCTGATTTTCGCTTACGCCACAGTCGTGCTGATGGTGGCGGGGGCTGTTGCACAAACCGATTCATCCTCGGGTGAATCGTCCCTGGGTCATTCGATTACCAGTGGCTTCCAGAATCTTGGACGGTCAACAACTCCTCCACCCAATCTGTCCGATGATCCCATTGCCTTGAAAACGCCTGCCAAGGCAGGTGTCGAACTCTACATATCCGTCGCACGTCTGTATGTTGAGAGTGGCAAGTTCAAGGAGGCCGAAGATCAATACCAGCAGGTGTTGAAGAAGGCCCCGAACGACATCCGGGTGTTGCTGGGCTATGCCATGCTCAAGGATCAGATGAATCAGCCGCAGGAGGCCCTGAAATTCTATCAGCAGGCCGCACAGAAACATCCCAAGCAGCCGTCGGTTTATAACAACCTAGCCATACATTACGCCCGATGCAGCATGGTCCGCGAGGCCATCGAGGCCGGCCAGCGAGCCGTCGCCTTGAGCCCCCGTGAGCCACGCTATCGCAATAACCTAGCTGCGCTTCTGGTCGAGGCCGGAATGCCCCAGGAGGCATTCAAGCAACTTCGTGAGGTCTATGACGAGCCTGTCTCGCACTATAATTTGGGTTTCCTGCTCAACAAGCGTGGTATCAAGGCTGCCGCTTTACAGGAATTTACGATTGCCCTAAGACTCAGCCCCGGAATGACCTTAGCCCGGCAGTGGGTAGAGCGGCTTTCCCAGCAGACTGCTCAAGTTCAGTACCCGCAGCAATATCAGAATCCGGCTCCACCCCCGAATGCCAATCCGATGCAGGCCGTTGCCTCGCGTGATCCGCAGGCTATCGGTATTCGTGCGATTCCCCCACCAGCCGCCGACGCCAACAATCTCCGCCGTCTTCCCGCGGTGAACGATCCGCGTTATCCGGCGGATCCCAACCGTGACCCGCAAGGTCCAGATCTCGTTGCGCCCAATCCTCCCAACTGGCAGCGGTAATTGCCCGTGTGTGGCAAGATTCTCTGACAGTCGGACGCCACCGTGGCACGGGCATTTTGCCCGTGTTGAATTCTACGGGCTGGAAGCCCGTGCCACGGGCTTGCTAGAAAATCTTGCCACACACAATTCTCCCTTCCTAGTTGACCGGTGCGGGTGGGGCAGGTTAAAGTAGAGGATGGTTTTGCTAGGCGACGGCCGCCGTTGCCAACACATCATTTCCGCCCCCCCGAGAGATTAGGCGTTATGTTCGCCAAAAGAGTGATACCTTGTCTCGATGTTAACCGGGGCCGAGTCGTCAAGGGGACGAATTTCCTCAATCTCCGTGACGCCGGCGATCCCGTGGCTGTTGCTGCGCGTTACGAAGAAGAGGGGGCCGATGAGCTTGTCTTTCTCGACATCACCGCCAGCCACGAAGGCCGCGAGATCATGTTGGAAGTCGTCCGCCGTACAGCGGAAGTCGTCTTCATGCCGTTAACGGTCGGCGGTGGCATCCGCTCCATCGACGACGTCCGCGCCCTCTTGAACGCCGGGGCCGACAAGGTTTCGATCAACTCCACCGCCTGCCGCGACCCCGATTTCGTGCATCAGGCCGCTCGACGCTTCGGCAGCCAGTGCATCGTGGTGAACATCGACCCCAAACGCGTGATCCAAGAGGGCCGCGAGGTATGGGAGGTACACATCAACGGCGGGCGGATCGGCACCGGGTTGGAAGCCGTCGCTTGGGCCAAGGAGGTCGAACGCCTGGGGGCCGGCGAGATTATTCTCACGTCGATGGATGCCGACGGTACAAAAAACGGTTACGACCTGGAAATCACCCGGGCCGTCACCCAAGCCGTCAGGGTGCCTGTGGTAGCCAGCGGTGGGGCCGGTTGTCCCGAGCATCTGGCCGATGCGATTCTGTTGGGCGGGGCCGAGGCCGCCTTGGCCGCCAGCATTTTTCATTTCGGCGAGTACACAATCCGCCAGACCAAGCAAGTGATGCGCGACCGCGGCATCTCGGTACGACTGTAAGGATTTCTATAAACCATGACTACTCCTCAATTGAACGAAACTGAAAAACCGGTCGAACTGGGTCGATTTGGTCGCCACGGCGAGTTGGAGATCGACAAGTTGTTTCGCGCCTTGGTGAAGTTCGAGGGGAGCGACCTACATCTGAAAGTGGGCAGCTCGCCGATCATTCGCGTCACCGGCTCGCTGCGTCCACTGAACCGCGGCCCGATTGACGACGACGAGATGGCACGCTTGGTCCTGCCGATGTTCCGGCATGATGCCCACCGGATGAAGATCTTCGAGGAAGACGGCGGCTGTGACTTCGCCTATTCGCTACAGATTGACGACAAGCGATGGCGGTTCCGCGTCAACGTCCTGCAGCAGATGGGCAGTCTGGGCATGGTAGCTCGGCGGGTGAATAACTGGATTCCCGACTTCAAATCGCTCTACCTGCCCGACGGTCTGGAAAAGTTCTGTCAGTTCAGCCAGGGGATGATCCTGCTGGCCGGCGTGACCGGTTCCGGCAAGAGTACAACGATTGCATCAATGCTGGACTGGGTCAACCATAACTACCGCAAACACATTCTCACGCTCGAAGATCCCATCGAGTTCACCTTCACGGAAGACAAGTGCCTGATCAATCAGCGGGAAATTGGGAATGACGTGAAAGATTTTCAGACCGGCATGAAACATGCGGTCCGCGAAGACCCGGACGTAATCCTGGTGGGCGAAATGCGAGATCGGGAGACGTTTGAAACGGCCATTCAGGCGGCCGAGACCGGTCACCTTGTGTTCGGCACAATTCACGCCTCGACCGCGCCCAGCACGATCGGCCGCATCCTCGACCTGTTTCCCGAAGGCCAGCGGAGCGCGATCCGAAGTGCCATGGCCTTCAACATGAAAGCCATCCTGGCCCAGAAGCTGTTGCCCTCGATCAAGCCGGGCGTGAGCCGGGTGCCGACGGTCGAGATCATGGCCTTCAATCCCATCGTCCGCAAGCTGATCCTGGAATGCCAGGACGAAAAACTGGTCGACGCCATCCGCCTGGGCAAGGATGAAGGCATGCAGGACTTCACGATGAGCCTAAAGCACCTGATCGACATCGAACTGATCGACCGACCGACTGCCTTTGAGGTAGCACCCAACCCCGAGGCATTGAAGATGGCGTTGAAGGGGATCGACGTTCGCGATCCAGGGATACTGTAACTATGATGAAGAACTCCCGTGCAACCTTGATCCTCCTGCTAGCCGCCTTCATCCTGACGGCAGGTGCTGAAACCTTGCTTGCGGCCGACGTCTCCCAAGATGCAACCCACTTGTGGAATGCCAGTTGGCGCGGTGGCGGTTTCTACCTGAGTTGGATGAAGATCGCCACGGTCTGGCTGCTGTTCCTCGCCTGGATCGGCGTGGCCGACTGGGTCAATCGCGACCTGGAGGACACCGAGCTTAAATGGCAATTATGGAACCCCATCATCGTCGGCAGTTTCATGACCACGATGCTCTTGAGCTGGCTGATTCCTTGGTTCTGGCTCAATATCTTTCTCCTGCTGGGCGGGGCCGTCGCACCTGCGGCGACGTACATCGTTTATCGCAACCGCTGCATGCCGCTGCATCACAAAGTGCTTACCCGGGCTCATTTGCGGTTCTGGTTCTCGGAGAAAATGAAGAACATCGGCGTGAAGGTTGCCTCCGAGGCTGCCGATGCCAATACCAGCGGCGTGCCCGTCAAGGTCTATGCCCTTGGCGGTGGCGACCCGACCATCAACGGTGCCCGGCTGCTGGCCTCCCGGCAATCCGGCGGACTTCCCCTGGCCCGCAAGATCCTGTACGAGGGCCTGAAGTCTCGCGCCTCGGCAATCGTGCTCGACTTCTCTCCCACGACCGTTTCCATCCGCTACCTGGTAGACGGCGTCTGGACGCCACAGGAGCCGATCGAGCGTGAGGGGGCCGACCCAGCCCTGGATGCGTTGAAGCTCCTCTGCGGTCTGGAGCCTAAGGAGCGGCGTGCCAAGCAGACGGGTAAGTTTGGCGTGGAGTACGCCGTGCTGCGAAAAGAGAACTTCACGAAGATGGATAAGGCCGAAAAGGAGTATCGTGAGCAGGCCACAATGGACCTCACCCGACGGATGGCCTCCGATGAATTGCAGCCGCCGCAGCTTCAGATTGCGGTTGCCAAGGCCGTGGAAGAACAGGCTCGGCGGAAATTCGCCTCGCCCATCGGTGCCTGGACACCCATCGACAGGGAAAAGCTGCCGAAATTGCCTGGCATTGAGGCATTGCATCCCGTGACTTCGCTGGAACCGGTCAAGACGGTGTCCACCTTGGCCTGCCAAGGCACGCAGACGGGCGAACGGGTCGTTGTGGAGTTTGAGGTTAAAGGGATTCATCTCGCTACGCTGGAAGATTTGGGCATGCGGGCGAAGATGCAGGAACAACTCAAAGAGGTTCTCAATCGCCCCCAGGGTTTCGTGATTTTTTCGGCCATTCCCGCCGGCGGCCTACGAACGACGACCAAGGTCGTACTCTCCAGTTGCGACCGCTTCGTGCGGGAGTTCGCGGCGGTGGAGGACGAGGCCAATCACTACGACGAGATCGAGAACATTCCCGTAACCGCGTACAAGAGTGCTGCCGGCCAAAGCCCCGCCGACATCTTGCCGCGGGTCTTCCGCACGCAGCCCAATGTGATTGTCGTCCGCGACCTGGTCAATGCCAAGACGCTCAAGCTAATCTGCGAAGAGATTGCCTCGAACGAGCGGATGGCCGTGAGCACCGTGCGGGCGAAGGACAGTGCCGAGGCACTGTTGCGTATCTATGCAATCGAAAAAGCACCGATTGCCGAATTCCGCGAGCAGGTCACGGCCGTGCTTTCACAACGGCTGGTCCGCAAGCTGTGCGACAAGTGCAAAGAGCCCTATGCCCCGCCGGCGGAAGTGCTGAAGCAGTTGGGACTGCCGGCCGACAAGGTCAAGGCATTTCATCGTCCACCGACGCCCAAGAGCGGCGACGAGGACAAGAAGGAGATTTGCCGTGAATGCGGTGGCGTTGGCTACCTGGGTCAGACCGCCATTTTCGAGCTGATGGTCGTCGGAGACCTTCTGCGGCAGACGCTGGCCACCACGCCCAAGCTCGATGCCCTGCGACTCGCCGCGCGCAAATCCAGCACGAAGACGTTGCAGGAGGAAGGAATCTTGATGGTCGTTCGCGGAGCTACGTCGCTGCCGGAGTTGATGAGGGTTTTGAAGGGGTGAGAAAAGAAGGTACAAGGTTCAAGGTACAATGACAAAGCCCGGCGATTTGAACCTTGAACCTTGAACCTTGAACCTTGAACCTTTGGAAAGATACTCGATATGAAAACCTGGTTGCTTCCATCCCTGTTCCTCGCGGTTGCGCTGCTGGCCCTGGCCGGTTGCAGCTCTTATAGACCGGGGAACACCCCAGCGGGGGGCAGCGCGCCTGACGGCTCGGGTTGGGCAACATGGCTACTCTGCCTGCTCATCCTCGGCGTCTGTGTCGGATTCCTTTTTCGCGACGGCCTGTGGGGTAACGCGATTCGACTGGTCAATGTAGTCTTTGCCGGGCTGCTGACGATGAACTTCTATGAACCGCTGGCCAAGTGGTTGATGAACTACGGCGACGAATTCCGTTCCTATGCCGCGTTTTGGGATTTTCTCGCGATTTGGACTTGTTTTGTTTTTTTTGTGGTGGTTTTCCGTGCTGTCACCGATACGGTTTCCCGAGTCCGTGTGCGGTTTTTGAAGATCATCGATCTGTGGGGAGGCGTTGTGCTGTCGCTCTGCATCGGTTGGGTCATGGTCGGTTTCACGCTCGTCTCGCTGCACGCCGCGCCCCTGGGGCAATATCCTCTGTTGGGATCGTTCCAGCCCCAGAGTGACATGTTCTTCGGCATGTTCGCCCCAGACCGCGAGTGGCTGGGTTTCACCCGGTATCAATCGAAGGGACCCTATTGTCGATCCGTTGGGAAGGACCAGTTCGAGCAATGCGTCTTCCCATCCGACTTCATCGAAAAACAATTTGAACGGCGAATGCATATCGAGAAGTATATGAACGGCAACAAGGACCATGCAATCCGCGTCAATAAAGATTTCATGAGGGCACCCACACAACCCGGCAAGTAAGGACCGGCGCATCAATAAGTGTCGCAAGAAAAGTAGCAAGCACACTCCGCGTGCCGTCTGCCCCCGCTCGGCGAATTCGCAAAACACGACAGTTATTGGTGCTCCGGTCCTAAGCGGACGGCGTGTAATCGATGTCCAACCCCGCTCACCCCCACCCCATGTTTGACGCGGCTGACGAAGAGGTCACTCGCTATCAATCGCTCAGTTCCCTGGCCGTGGCGGGGCTGCTGGCCGGATTGCTTTCACCGCTGGCAATGTGTGCTTCGGTGCTTTGGCTGGTGCCGCTGGCGGCCGTGGTCCTTTCCGGCCTTGCGCTGCGGAGGATCGCGACTCACCGGCCCGATCTGGTCGGGCGTCCCGCGGCCCTGGCAGGGCTGATGCTGGGCCTGGTATTTCTCGTCGCCGCGCCGGTCGACGATCTGCTCTATCGCTACTTGATTGGCCAGCAGGCCCGGCAGGTTGCCGAAAACTGGTTCGATGCCGTCCGCAACGGGGATATCTACCAAGCCCATCGCCTGATGATCGATCCGAAGCATCGCCCGCCACGCGAGAGCAAGCTGGCCGAGTTCTATCGCCAGAACCCGAATTGGCAGCAAAAAATGAAGCTGTTCGCCGATGAGCCAACGATGCAGACCCTTTTAGCCCTAGGGCCGACCGCGGAGATCCGCCTCCATGAGACGGTCGCTGATAGTCGCCTAGAAGTTTTTGACGTCGTACAGCAAGTCTACGCCGTGACTTACCCGGACGAGCAGAAACAGCCCAAATCAATTTTCATCACGCTGCTCATGCAACGCTCTATCGACACCAGCAGCGGCCGTGCGAACTGGACTTTGATACGCGTCAAGGACGGCGGGTAGTGGACAGTAGACAGTGGACAGTGAGCAGTGGACAGTGGACAGTGAGCAGTGGACAGTTAAGAAAGTAGTTGCTTTGGATCACAAAACGGAAGCCGGACGAGATAACCAAACCATCGATGGGGATTCTGCGCTCACGGACAACTGCCCACCGTCCACCACCCACTCCTCCGCTCACTGCCCACCGTCCACCGCCCACTCCTCTGTTCACTGCCCACCGTCCACCGCCCACTTTCTTTCCTTCGCCACCCGCATTACCCAACTGACGCGATCGATCGAAACGCTGGCTCGCAGTGCGCAACGCGTGGGCGTGGGACCGCCTCAGGGCCAGGAGTGGTTCGATCTCCTCGAGCACAAGCTGCTGCCGCAGTTGCAAGGGCCTCCGCTGCTGATCGTCGCCATCGTCGGCGGCACGAATATCGGCAAGTCGATGATTTTCAACCACCTCGCGGGCGAAACGGCTAGTGCCGCCACGCCGCTGGCCGCCGGCACCAAGCATCCCGTCTGCCTTGTTCCAGCCGGTTGCGACGACCCGGAATTGTTGGGCCGGCTCTTTGAACATTTTGAACTACATGCCTGGCAATCGGCCGACGATCCGCTGGACGACTCGCCCACCGATCGGATCTATTGGCGGATGGGAAACAAGGTGCCCCCGCGGCTAGTGCTGGTCGATGCGCCGGACGTCGATTCCGACGTGACCGTGAACTGGCGGCGCGCACGGGCGATCCGCCAGACGGCCGATGTGCTGATTGCGCTTCTGACGCAACAAAAATACAACGATGCGGCGGTGAAGCAGTTCTTCCGCGCGGCCGTTGAGGCCGATAAGCCGATCATCGTGATCTTCAATTTTTGTGATTTGCAAGCCGATCGCGACTATTGGCCGCAGTGGCTCGCCCGCTTCTGCGCCGAGACGGGTGCCAATCCGGAACTGATTTACTTGGTGCCTTACGATCGCGCCGCGGCAAGTGAATTGCGGCTGCCGTTCTTTCGGCTCAGTCCACCCTCTCCCAGTGGGAGGGGGGAACCAGCATTCCTCACCCACGGCCCTTCTCCCTCTCCAGCC
>Ga0194056_10000064_pt1 | contig 42805 bp, 38 predicted proteins | sample SepL4413m_MetaG_FD_155458 | JGI IMG/M metagenome (GOLD analysis project Ga0194056, IMG submission 155458) | Anoxic zone freshwater microbial communities from boreal shield lake in IISD Experimental Lakes Area, Ontario, Canada - Sep2016-L442-13m | ecosystem: Environmental > Aquatic > Freshwater... | reverse complement strand
AGTGCAAATACTTTCCGAGTCAAGCGCACTATTTGACCCAAACAGTTACCAATCTACCTTTATAGCAGTTATTGGTATTATCAGGGGCGTAATTGATATCTGCATAATACTAACATCGATTTTTATCATCACAAAACTAATCAAGTACAAAAACAACAGATAACAATGATAGTTGCATAAAGAATCCGCAAAAATTGCGGATTTTTTGTATTGCATTCAATAAACAAAAGCACTATACTATTGACATCACAGAGGTGAAAACAAAAACAACATAAAAATTTACCCGCCAAAATTTCTACGAAAATTAGGTGGGCAAGGGGGTACAAATATATGACAAAATTAACTGTCAGTTATATTGCAGCTGAGGGCTGTACTATCAACGTAACAACCAAAACAACTGCACGCACAGCAACGCAGGAATAACACCTTGCGCTAAAAAACCAGACTAAACCACAACATTTAGTCTGGCCTGCTCAGCGTATAATTAATGTAAGAGAGCCAGTGGATAGGGAGAAAATAGTGTCAAAAGCATTGTACCGAAAATACCGCAGCAAAACGCTTGATGAAGTGATAGGCCAAAAGCATATAACTGACATCTTGACGCGCGCCATAGCGACTGACAGCCTGTCTCACGCCTATTTATTGACGGGGCCACGTGGAGTTGGCAAAACATCCGTAGCCCGTATATTGGCGCACGAGATTAACAAATTGCCATACGACGAAAACACTACCAACCTAGATATTATTGAAATCGACGCCGCCAGCAACAACGGCGTCGAAGACGTCCGTGATCTGCGCGAAAAAGTCCAAATCGCCCCTAGTAACGCTACCAAAAAGATATACATTATCGACGAAGTCCACATGTTATCCAAAGCGGCTTTTAATGCGCTATTAAAAACCCTAGAGGAACCGCCCGCACACGTCATATTCATCCTGGCAACCACTAACGTCGAGAAATTACCGGCAACTATCATCAGCCGTACTCAACGATTCAGCTTCCGCCCAATTACTATTGATGACGCCGTAAAACATCTGTCATACATCGCCAAACAAGAAAAAATCAAAATTGACGATGAAGCATTACGCCTAATTGCAATTCGCAGCGACGGCAGTTTCCGCGACAGTATCAGTCTGTTAGACCAAATGTCTAGCCTAGTCGATGCCGGGGATAAAACAATTACTGCAAAACTAATCGAAGACACACTAGGCCTAGCGCCACACCAGATGATAGCTGACATCTTGAACGCGGTTGAATCCCACGACATACCGGCACTAGTCGCCACCCTAAATGGTGCCTACGACGAAGGCGTCAGCCCAACCGTATTGGTCGGCCAATTAACCGAAGCAATTCGTGAACAAATAGCTGACAAACCGCAATTATTACCATTATTGGACTCTATTATCGATGTAGCCCGCAGCCCACAACCACAATTAAAACTAATTAGCGTCCTGGGAATGGCCGCAACGCCGAAAACCACCCCCAAAGTTGCCGCATTATTAGCCCCTGCCCTAGAAATCAGCGCATCTATCGCCGAGCTAGAAGCCCAAGCTATTACAGACAAACCAGTAGAAAAAATGAAACGCCAAAAACCAGCCTCTATCACCAATAGCGCTAGAGCCGCTGACGAATCTACTGTGAACGATCCCCTGGAACCCGAGTCCGAACCGACGCCGGGGCCAGATTCGGACCTGGAGAGAAGCAGGACCGTGAACAGCAGTTCGTCAAAAGGCGAACATGACAAGAAACCAAAAACTATTTTAGAAAAAAACATTAACATAGCCTTTGACTGGAATAAATTGGTAGAATACACACGTCAGAACTATATTGCCCTATATAGCGTATTGTCCAAATGTAGTTTTGAGCTGGACGGCAACACGCTAACCCTTTACACAGCCAACAAATTTTACAAGAAAAAACTAGATGACACCAAATACGCACCACTCCTCAATAAATGCCTACAAGACATCGGCATTTGTGAACTGAATATCCACACAATACCCACAACCTCTCCGTTAAAAGATAGCCAAGCAGCCGCAGTTGCTGCTATTATGGGCGGAGGAGAAGAGGTCTCATTAGAGTCCGCATAGGAAAATGGCAGTCAAAGAGGTAGTTACAGGGAAAATTCCACCACAGAATCTAGATGCTGAAAAAAGCTTGCTAGGTGCTGTTTTGATTGACGAAGAAACATTGGCCGATATTTCCGAACACGTCACACACAAAGATTTCTATGAAAAACGCCATGGCATTATCTATGAAGGCATGATGCGATTATATGAAAAACACAAACCAGTCGACCTATTAACCTTAACAGATGAACTAAAACGTAAAAAAGACCTAGACACCATAGGTGGTTCAGCATATCTGACCGAATTGACCAATTATGTACCAACATCCGCCCATGCCGAGGCTTATGCTGAATTGGTGGCCCAAAAGGCAGTTCGACGCCGTCTAATCCGTGCCAGTGGCGAGATTTCGGAACTAGGATATGACGAAGAAACCACAACTCAGGAGTTACTAGAAAAAGCCGAAGCCGAATTATTCTCGGTCAGTGACCAATCATTAAAACAAGACCTGGTCAGCATCGAATCAATCCTAACCGAAAGTTTCGACCGTATGGAAGAATTGCACCGCAATAAAGGTGCCCTGCGCGGCGTTCGTACAGGTTACCGCGACCTGGACAATATGACAGCCGGTCTGCAACGTAGCGATTTAATTATCCTGGCTGCCCGTCCTGCTATGGGTAAAACCACATTGGTCACGAACCTAGCGTATAACGTGGCAACTGTTGCCAAACAACCCGTGCTGTTTTTCAGCCTCGAGATGAGCAAAGAACAATTAGTCGACCGTATGTTGGCCGACGCATCTGGTGTTGACGCATGGAATATCCGAACAGGTAACCTGTCCGACGAAGATTTTAGTAAACTGTCTGAAGCGATGGGGGAATTGGCCGAAGCACCAATATTCATTGACGATACCCCAGGTCTATCAGTCCTAGAAATGCGCACCAAAGCCCGCCGTGCCATGCACGAAAATCCACTAGGCCTAGTGATCGTCGACTACTTGCAATTAATGCAGAGCAACAATAATAACAGTAACGGCAACCGTGTCCAAGAAGTCAGCGAAATATCCCGTGGTCTGAAATTAATCGCCCGCGAATTAAATGTGCCGGTCATCGCGTTGTCACAGTTATCGCGTTCAGTTGAATCACGCAGTCCACAGATACCACAACTAGCGGATCTACGTGAATCTGGATCTATCGAGCAAGATGCCGATATTGTCATGTTCATCTACCGCGAAGCGTATTACAACCCTGAAACCGAACGCGAAAACATCACCGACCTAATCATCGCTAAACACCGTAACGGACCAACCGGCAAAGTCGAATTATACTTCCACCCAGAACGCCTACGATTCGTATCGCTCGACCGCAAACACGACGCGTAAATCTCAATAGAATAGAGATTATAGATTATAGAATTAATCTCAAATTTTTAGATATAAAAAAGGCCCTAGTAATACTAGAGCCCGCGCTTCACTAATAAATAATTAGAAAGCGACTACGATAATGATGATGTGGACGGCTAAATAAAATGATAATATAACCACTGCGAAAATAGCATCCATCCACCATTTTTTACCAGTTTTTACTGGTCTAGTCAAATAGATGACGTCCCATATTATCAAAAATAATAATACCAACATAGACACCAAACTTGATCCAAACCATAACATGCCAGTCGACCAATAGGGCGACCCTGACCCCGATATTGCTAAACAAACAATAAAGCTAATAACATCGAGAATAAGACACCATAACCAATACTGACCAGCGCTATCAGAGTCTACTGGGGGACAATTAGTAAAGTCAAAACATACTCCTGCCGAAGGTTCTTCTACATTAGAATAGCCAATATAATTTTCACTACTATCATAATGCTTATAAAATTTACTCATAATAATCCCAACCTTTCATCACCCCATCCACGCACAGCGTGTTGGTCAACCTTTGTTGAATTTGGCATCCTATGGTCGCGGCCAACCACCACAAAATGCCAAATTCAAGAAAAACGCTAAATGTTAAGGTCCTATATCTATATTATAATACAAAACATAACTATCGGCAATATCTGTGATTTTACCCAAGCTTATTCGTGATATAATTATTAGTAAATATGGGTAAGCTCGATATTACAGAGTCGTTTATATACCGCCACAGATATGTGATCGGGTATGGGTTAATTGCGATTGGATTGATTGCGGTGTTATTATTCGCTGGATTATACCTACCGGGTGGAATATCGGCCGCCGAAATGCAATCTGTCGTCAAAAGTGATTCAATCAGCCTAGTAGATTTCAACAGTCTAGCCGTTACCAATCTGCCGTACCATCTGTTACAACAGGTGACTTTGTCATTATTCGGCGTCACAATCCTGGGAATTAAACTGCCGTCCATAATATTGGCATTCCTATCCGCCGTTGGTATCGTATTATTACTGCGCAAATGGTTCAAACCTAGCGTTGGAGTGTTAGCATCGTTAATTGCCATCACAACAGGGCAGTTCCTATTCATCGCCCAAGAAGGCACACCTGGTGTCCTATATCTGTTCTGGGCCGTCTGGTTGATATATCTAGCAACACTACTGACAACGAATATTCGATTCAAAGCACCTGTAAAATTCGCATTCTTTGTCATTGCGGCCCTCAGTCTGTATACACCTCTTAGTGCTTATATGTTAATTGCGATGTTGACGGCGTTCATACTACACCCACATCTACGCTACCTAATACGGCAATTATCACGACCAAAATTAATTATCGGAGCCATATTGGGCATTATATTGATAACACCCCTGATATTCGCAACTGTTAAAAACCTAGGACTGGGCCTAGAATTATTAGGCATACCGACAAAATTACCTGATTTTACGGCCAATTTTATGTCGCTAGGCGCCCAATACCTAGGGTTCTTTAAACCTGGTGGAACAACATTAATGACACCTTTCTTTGAACTAGGTTCGATGATGCTTATCGGCATAGGTTTGTTCAGAATATTTCACACTATTGCCGCTGCAAAAAGTTATATCGTACTGATATGGATCCTGTGTTTAATACCTGTGGTTATATTCAATCCTGGATTCACCAGTATCGTGTTCCTGCCAATGGTGTTGGCACTAACTTACGGCCTAGGCTTTTTGCTATCTTATTGGTACAAACTATTCCCACTGAACCCGTACGCGCGCATCGGCGGATTAATACCAATGGTCATATTGGTAACAGTATTAGTCTTCTCGGGCGTCGACAGATACGTCTATGGATATAGGTACGACCCAGGGCTAGTGCCAAACTTTTCCGAAGACATCAAATTAATACCCAAAGATACCAGTTATCTAGTAGTATCAGCCAATGAGAAACCATTCTATGACGTATTGGCAAAGCATAATAAAATGCTAACCGTTACAACAATTCCTCAATCCAGCGGTTTCCTGGCGACACGAGAAGCCAAAAAACCATATTCTGGATACCAGATAGGGCAAATCCTAACAACGCATAACACCAACGATGGTGATAGATTATATCTGTATAAAAAAATAACAGATTAAAGTATAATAGAGTGGTAAATAATAATTAATAGGACCCACTCACCAAAACACGAAGTTCCACAATCTGATTACAGACTGTTCCACTCGGTTTTAGTAAGGGGCAAGGAAAAATATCATGGCATTTGACCAAATCAAGATGATTAATCAGTTACGCAAGGCCCAAAACGAATTAAAAAAAGAAATCGTAGAAGTTGAATCAGGCGACGGCGCAGTTGTCGTCCAAATTACAGGTGAATTAAAGATCAAAAAGATCACCATCAACCCAGAACAAATCGACCTAGAAGATATCGCTGAATTAGAGCGATGGTTGGAAATTGCATTACGTGACGGCCTAGCCAAAGCTCAAGAAATCGCAGCTGCAAAAATGAAACCATTAATGGGTGGCCTAGGCAGCCTCGGGCTGTAGGAGACAGATTTGTCACAATTACTGCCATCGGCATTAACAGACGCCATCGAAGAGATTGGGCGCCTACCTGGAGTTGGCACGCGCACGGCCGAACGCTATGCGTATTTTTTGCTACGGGCTGATAAACATATTACTGACAAACTAGCCAGTGCTGTGACTAAATTGCACAGTGGCGTCAAAAGCTGCCCAATGACTTTCGCTTTAATTGATGCTGACGAAGAAGTATCCGAGCTATATTCCGACCCATCGCGCGACAAAACTACCATCGCAGTAGTCGAAGAACCCCTCGATATCGTCGCCCTGGAGCGTACAGGACAGTTCCACGGCACTTATCACGTATTAGGCGGTGCAATTAGCCCAATTGACGGAATCGGCCCAGAACAGCTGCATATACCCGAATTAATAGATCGAATTAAAAAGGATGACGTAAAGGAAGTAATCATTGCCACCAACGCCAGCGTAGAAGGTGAATCGACCGCTATTTTCTTGCAGCGCCATATAATTGACGCTGGGATTGATATTAAAATTACACGATTAGCTCGTGGTATCCCAGTTGGAGTGGATCTGGAATACGCCAGTCAAATAACATTAACACACGCCCTAGACGGCAGAAGGGCATTTTAAAATGTACGAAGACGCAAAAAAACTCATAGGCGCAGCCAATAAAATTATAGTTATCCAGGCGGAAAATCCAGATGGCGATTCACTAGGCGGATCACTAGCATTAGAAGAAATCTTAGGCGATATCGGCAAAGAAGTCATCCTATACTGCCCAGTTGAAATCCCAAAATACCTACGCTATATCAATGGCTGGGACCGAGTGATCAACAAATTTGACACAACCGCCGACCTAGCGATTATTGTTGATACTACTGCTGATGTATTATTAGGCAAAACCCTAGATACGCCAGGTGTACGTCATTATCTAGAATCTAACCCGGTACTGGCTATTGATCATCACAAAACCGAATCTAACCTTAGTTTTGATTGCACATTATTGGTCGAAGAAGCCGTTGCAACTGGTGATGTCATCTACAAACTAGCAACTGATGCTGGTTGGGCTATAAATGCGCAGGCAGCCGAGAACCTATTAATTGCCCTAATGAGTGACAGCCTAGGCTTTACAACTCAGAATGTATCACCACAGACATTCATGATTGCCAGCAAATTAATCGAATTAGGTTCTAGTAGCTCGGTTATCGAAGGCCGCCGCCGCGAATTCATGAAAAAATCACCCGAGATTTTAACATACAAAGGTATGCTAATCGAACGAATCGAATATTTTCTAGACGGCAAATTGGCCCTAATCCGTATCCCGTTTGAGGAAATCCAACAATACAGCGACAAATACAACCCCAGCATGTTAGTACTAGACGAAATGCGCCTAGTTGAAGGTGTAGAGGTAGGCGTTGCTATCAAAACTTACCCAGACGGGCGATTAACTGGTAAATTACGTAGCAACCTGCCGATATCTGATACTATCGCCGGGTTCTTTGGTGGTGGCGGACACGAATATGCCGCTGGTTTCCGAGTATACGAAAATATTGATACAATTATCCCAGAACTATTAACTGCCACTGAAAAGGCATTAAAAGGTGAGAAAAATGACACTAAAATTCAATAATACACTAACCGGACATGTTGACGAGTTTGTTGCCCAACAAGAAGGCAAGGTATCACTATACACCTGTGGGCCAACAGTCTATTATTACCAACATGTAGGCGGCTGGTCTGCATATATTTACTGGGATATTCTAGTACGAACATTGATGGCAAACGGCTATGACGTTAATCGAGTAATGAACCTGACAGATGTTGGACATCTAACTAGCGACGCTGATGACGGCGAAGACAAACTAGAAGTCGGCGCTAAACGTGAAGGTAAAACAGCATGGGAAATTGCCGAATTCTACATTGACGACTTCAAAAAAGGCATGAAAAGATTAGGATTGGTCGAACCACAACACTTGGCCCGAGCGACTGATTTTATCCCACAGCAATTAGATCTAATACGTCAATTGAAAGCCAAAGACTTTACGTACCAAACCAGCGATGGCATCTATTACGACACGTCAAAATTCATCCAATACGCTGATTTTGCACATCTAGATTTGGATGCTCAGAAAGCTGGCGCCAGAGTCGAAGTTAATCCTGAAAAACGTAACGGCAGCGATTTTGCATTGTGGAAATTTACTCCAGCAGATGAAAATCGTTACATGGAATGGCCAACACCAGCTGACTTATTAGAAGGCGGCTCGACAACCGACAACAAAATGGGATTCCCAGGATGGCATTTGGAATGTTCGGCGATCGCCATGAGCTTTTTAGGTAATACATTAGATATCCATACCGGTGGAATTGATGCTATTCCGATTCATCATACCAATGAAATCGCACAATCCGAATCAGCAACTAGCGTAAAATTCAGCAATTATTGGCTACATAATAACTTTTTAAAAGTTAACGGTACCAAGATTAGCAAATCGTTAAATAATGGATATACTCTAGATGACATCGAAGAAAAAGGATACAGTCTATCAGATTTTCGAATGTTTGTATTGCAAGGTCATTACCGCAACGAAGGCAATTTCACATTTGATAATCTAACCGCTGCCAAAAATCGATTGAACAATTGGAAGAATGCTGCTGCCATCCGCCACCAAATCAACAGCACCGATGGTGACAAATCTGTCGCGCCATTCGCCGCTTCGCAAGCTATAATCGAAGCCGTCAACGACGACCTAGGCACACCAGCGGCCCTAAAAATTGTCGATGAGGCTTTCTCGCAAATCACAGCCGCCAAACTAGCTGACATCGATCGTGGTGCATTGATTCAAGTTCTAGAAACCATTGATTCCGCACTAGGCTTACAAATCATCGACAGCACGCCAGACATTAGCGACGAAGCCAAACAGGTCATCATGCAACGCCGTCAGGCCCGCGAGCAAAAAGATTGGGCCGTCTCAGATAGACTACGTGATCAATTATTGCAAATGGATATCGTCATTCGTGACACAGCTAACGATAGTATTTGGGAATACAAGTTTTAGTTCTGCTCATTTTATTATGATTGTGACAGATGATCTTTGTTAGCTTGGGCGCGAGCCAGATATTCTTTGAATAACACGCCAATACATCCAGCGATTGGAATCGAGATAATACCGCCAGCGATGCCAAACACCATAATACCGATAACAATCGAGATTAGTATTATCAATGGTGAAAGATCCATCTTTTTTGACTGTATTTTTGGACCTATGAAATTACCTTCGAATTGCTGATAAATTATGTAATAAATCAAGAATATAATTGCGGCGGTAGGATTATTAAATGCTAGCACCAGGCCAATAGAGAATGCACCGATGATACCTCCAAAGAAAGGAATCAGTGATAAAACAAATATTATAGCGGCGGCGGGAATTGATAGATTCGAAGGCACGCCCATGGTCAGACCCAGGATGAATACAACCACACCCGACAACACGCCAGCGATAGCTGCAATTGTCAATTGGCCAGCAACGTAGCCAGTCACAACATTATACATTTTTTTGACAGTCTCGCGATGATGGACCATACGTTTTTTATCTTTGTACAATCCCCAAAAACGATCAACCCAAACCGGGCCTTCAGCCAACATTAAAAATGTCAGCACAAGAACCAAAATAGTATTAGTAAACACCGATACAATAGATCCGATACCAGTAATTAAACCTGTGCCGATCCCTGATGTAAACTGAGTTGCTGCACCTTTCAGTGACGAGATTATCTGATCAAACTGAGCCTGCAAATTATATTTGGCGACAAATTCGCTAACCGCAGAATACTGGTTGGTCGCAGAATCGATCATCGCAGGAACCGATTGAATAAATCGGGTAGTTTGTTCTACTACTGGTGGTATAACTAAAAATATTATCACCGCAAGGGTAGCGATGACCACAACATACGCCAGCGCCGTACTGATTACACGATTTTTGCTATTTAGTGCTCTGGCGATTCGGCTGACAGACGGGTTCAAGGCAACAGCCAAGAACAGTGATAATCCGACAATTAATAATGCAGGCCATGCCGCATATAGTGACAACCCTACTAACCCAAATCCGATAACTACTAACCAGAACCTAATGAATGTTTTTGTGTCGATGTCGATATGCATTTTCATAATATGATAATTATAACACTTATTCTTTCGTTTGTTTAAATCGTCGTCCGGCCGATATAGCGATTCGCCACTGCAATACCGCGACTAGCAATACTCCTACCAATATCATCCATATATTCTGGTAAGCCGGAGTTGAGAAGTTAAAGAATTCGCGGATCCAATCTATACCAAAGCTTGGTAACACAGCTAGCACTATTAGTAACAGGTACAAGAACCATGCCAGACGTGATTTGCGCGTATGTTTGATATCGAACATACGTGGCACTAGGAATACTAGGTATATGCCGAAGAATGTCGCAATCAACACAGTCATCGTTGATACGCCCTGTGGATCAGCAGGGTGCAAATAACGTAATATCATATATGAAGCCGTCACGACCAAACCAGACAGCGCCGCGATCGGTGCGACTGCTTGCAATGTGTCACGCCAGAAAGTTTTAGGTGACAATCGGTGCAGTGGTTGTGGTGTGAATAATGTCCACATAACTGTTGGCGCCGTGACCAAGAATATATTCATGAATGTAATATGACGTGGCTCGAAAGGATAGACAACGCCCATAATTAATGTAAAGGTTAACAACACGACGCCATAAATAATCTTGTGAAAAAACAATGCGGCGACTAATTCAATTGCCTGTATAATGCGATTGCCTAGGCGCATACCTAACGGCAGGGAATTGAACGAATTATTCATCAACACGATGTCAGCCACACGCCTGGTAGCTATAGCACCGGCATACATTGCAATACCCAGGTCGGCCTTTTTCAACGCCAACGCATCATTCACACCATCACCAACCATACCGGTAAAATTACCATGACTATGGAAAGTATCAATTAGACGTTCTTTTTGTTCGGGCAGGACACGAGCGAATATCGTAGTTTCTAGCACTCGCGCATCCCAATCCTCATCAGATATCTCTGCCAATGCCGCCCCAGTTAGGATTTTGTGATGGGCGGTAATCCCAGCTGATTTTGTAACGTAACGAACTGTATCGGGGTTATCGCCACTGATAACTCGAATACTAACGCCGTTTTTCTGTAGGTATTTGACAGTCTTTTTAACACCTTCACGCAACTCATTTGCTAACACAATCAAACCAACCGCACGACCCGAGCCGTTCGATAGTTTTTTAATAGGCGTGTTGATGTCATCAAAAACCGCGACCAACATAACTCGCTTGCCCTCACTAGCTAGTCCTTCTAGGCGAATTTTCTGAGTCGATGACAGCGGTGCTAGTTTAGCCAAAAATTCTGGCGCACCAGCAAACACAGAATATACCCGCCCGCCAAACTTTACTTTGACTCCGCTCATTTTTCTAGCTGATGAGAATGCGATAACTTCTAATATCTCATATTTGTCCGGTTTGCCGATTCCATTGACGATTGCTGTGCTAGTCGAATTGCCGTTGCCGGTTTCGGCCGCAACAATCGCGACTAATTCAGATATATTTTTGTCACGCTCATTAAATAATTCTACTGATTCAAAGCTAATCTCGTCACTGGTCAATGTACCGGTTTTATCAACACATAAAACATTTAACAGTGCCATGGCCTCAATTGCAGCTAGTTTCTGCGGTAGGACTTTTGCCAAAGCTAGCTTGATAGAACCAAATGCTAATAAAAGGGAACTGGCTAGTAGCAGGCCTTCAGGCACAATTACAACTGCAGCCGATGTAATAGTCTTGAATATAACAACTGCGTCCAGTCCATATAACGAATAGACTACGAATATAGTAATAGCTAGTCCCAATGCGCCGTAAGTCAACCAAGTAATTGCCCGAGCTACTGCTGTCTGCAACGGAGTTAGTTGTGGGACATATCTTTTCAATGTAGCGGTCATTGATCCGGCTTTTGTTTCTAGACCGACCGCTGTAACCCGCACAGTTGCACCACCAGCTACTATCACACTAGCCGCATAGACAACCGCACCGATTTCTTTTTCTACGGGGGCTGATTCACCGGTTAATATGCTTTCATCAGATTCTAGGCCAGAAACAGCTTCAACTACGCCGTCTGCCGGTACTTCGTCACCGCCTTGCAATTGAATGATATCACCAACGACTAATTGATCGAACATGACTTCTTCGATAGTCCCGTTCGATAGTACACGACGAGCTTTGGGTGCGCTCATTAATTCTAGTTTTTTCAAAGCCCGCTGAGCTCGAACTTCCTGGACAATAGCAAGCAACGTGTTAATAACAATCACAACTGATATGAACAACGAATCTCGATATTCTCGTAACAATAGCAGAATTAATGACAAAACCAATATAGCAATCACTATTGGTGATATGAAATTTCGACGGACGATTATCAGAAGGTCTTTCATTAGTGTATATTATATTGTTTTTGTCTATTAATTGCTACGATGCAATACTAACTAACATCCAATTGCCATCATTGTTATCGCGGCGTAGGCAGTAATCAGATTTGCCATCTGACATTGTGATGATTTCAGCGATTTTACCAGCTGATTTGACCAGGCATCGTAGTCCTGCGTCGATGAAATCGTATGTTGATCCACGGAACTCCATGCGGCGAGGGTAGGCGACTAGATTTTTTCGGAAGCCCATTGCTGTCACTGTGACTGCTTCGTTGATTGATGTTTTCATTGTGATATTCCTCCATAAGTTATTTTTAAAGTTTGGGTGCTGGGTCAAATTAAAATTACCTGAGCAATTTGTTTGACCAGTTAACGGGATTTTTGGTGAGTAAGTCAGATAGGAGAGTATGACCGTTAATATACGCTCTGTTTACTGATTGTTACTTTAAAAATATTTATCGTTTACCGGTAGTAAATGACTAGCGGATAAACTTATGGTGGCTATAAGCCTGCTGGTGGAAAGATCTTGCGACCAGTACCTGCATGACTGTTACTAGTATACTCCGCCCTATATATAGCGTGTCAAAGGTCAAATTTACAACTAGCATTAGCGTTTTGGCATATTCTGATATAATTAAAAAATGATAAACCTTATATTTAAAATAGCCGGTGCAATATTATCAGTGTTATTAGTTATAGTCGCTTATGGCGTCATATCGTGGAATGTATTTGCCACGCCAACGTTCATGTCGGGCGGGGTGGATTGTATGCCAAAGGTAAACTTCTATTCCCAGTTAGATTCAGCTGTATCCAAATCAGAAACCGCCAGCTCGCTATTCCGCGATGGATCACTATTCGGCACGTATTGCGCGACTTATTAGATTTTGTATTTAGAATCGACACCGATAGCATCACTAATGTGGCTGTAGCCATCACGAATCAATAATCGTGACAAACCATCGTTTATCTCGGCCGCCAGTTGCGGGCCACAATATATCATGCCACTGACGATTTCTACCAGGCTAGCACCTAGGCGGATTTTGGTATAAGCATCCTGCGCGGTAAATATGCCACCGACACCAATAATTTTCAGCTTTTTGCCATATTTTATATATGTTTGGCGGATTAATTCATTACCCAAAGCCTCAGTTGGTTTACCGCTCATATGCCCGCGAACTGTATCGGGGAATGTATCACGACCATCAACTAATTTGCGATTTTTGGTCAGATTTGCAATTGTAACACCAGCAATATTGTGTTTTAATGCGACTTGCAATAATTCGTCAAATTTATCCCAGGGTAAATCAACTGGCATTTTAATAAACACTGGTTGCGGGGCACCGACTGTATCAATAGCTGCCAATAGTTTTTCTAATTTTGAAGGAGTTGTAAACGGCTCACCACCATAGGTATTAGGACAAGAAATATTCAATTCTATCATCTTGATACGTGGTTCAGATTTAGCGCGCTGGACAGTCGTGGCATAATCGGCGATACCTTCGGCGATGCTAGTAACTTGTTTACAATTAGTTTTAGCAACTGACAAAATGACAGGGAAATCACCAACAGCCTTGGTTGGATAATCATGAATTCGTTTTAATACTACGGCTGAACCTTGATTGGCTAATCCAGCATGGACAACCAGTGACTGTGAATAGGGCAGGCGATAAAACCACGGTTTTGGATTACCGACACATTTACGCGCCGTGACCGATCCGACTTCCATGAATCCGAATCCAATATTTGCCATCATCGGCACAACTTCGCCGTTTTTATCAAATCCAGCCGACACGCCGACGGGTCGTTCAAATTCGATGCCACAGATATTCTGGACCAATTTTTCATCGCGACAGCCACGGAATGACAATCGGACCAAACCACGTAACACGGCAAAACGCCCGGTAGCAGAAGTCATCGCAATCATATCGTGATGAGTTTTGTCCGGTGCAATGCGAAACAGCACAGGCTTTGCCAAAACTCTATATGACCATCTATTAAATCGTAACCAGGTGCTTCGTAGCATCAAATAACTCCGTATATATTAATAATTATGTAGTTACTATCTTAACAAAATACCCCCATAAAAGGAAATGACCCCCACAAATGAGTGAGGGCCAAAACCGTTAATAATTAGCAATCAAAATTCAAAATCTTTTAAATCCAGTACTTATTCCCATCCCAACGATAGGTCTGAGATGCTGTACGGCGTCCTACTTCTTTGATAAGTATGAAGCTTAGTCCCAACTTTTCATTTGACAAACGTGGTCTATACCACGCTGGAAAGTTGTGAAAGCCGATGCCCCGATTAACCAATAACCCGACAATAACAGGTGAATAGTTAAATTCGGACCGACTCCAATTATCTGCTTTTTCCTTGAAACAAGCCCCCAAAGCAATGTGCTCTACACCCGAAGCGTTAGCGACTATGCTTGACTTTGGTGGAGCTTTTAGTACCGCACTTATAAGCGGTTCATCTGCTGCACCATCACTGACTTGTGCCCAAAAAGCGCCAACTTTATGGCGGCCCTCTGTGCCCGGTAACAACTTCATAGAACCATTTAAGATCTCTAGGATTACGTTAAATTCTGGGAACATCTCTTTGTAGATATCAACCCAAAAATTTACCGTTGCTTCCAAATCGAACACTGCCGTTTTGACACCCAAGGTTGACCCATCGATAGTCGGCACAGGCAGATTCAACATCAACACCCAATAGTAGTCGGTCTTTAAACTCGACACGCTCGGGGTAGTCGTTGGTAACAAAATCCTCTTGGTCCAATCCGGATTTGCAACGAATAACGGATGCGTTAGCGTCGAATTTGGGGTTTTACCCATTTTCTCTGCCAACCTGTTACGTTGAAACTCCAAATTTTCCTGCGTTTGCTGTCCCGAAGGACTGGTGGTACTTACACTTTCCGGCCTTGACTGTAAATCTACTGGTGTCATATCGACACACTCCTTTTCGTACCGTGAAATTTTACCAAGTTTTGCTTGGTATACGGCTTTCACATATTCGACGCACTGTCCAACATATAAAAGCCGATACCAAGATGATTGCTGGATTATTAAGGTTCTAAAGTTCATTATAGCATAAACATGTATAATATGCAATACCTTATAATAGATACATGATTAAAAAGTTTATTAAAAAGTTCATATCGACCGCACACCCTAACAATTACCAACCCCTGAACCATATCGGTGTTAGCCGGTCCAAATTGATCAATAATTTCAACCTGATACACCGCCAGCATACAGATATGAAACTAATCCCGGTACTCAAAGCTAATGCCTATGGTCACGGGCTGAATCAGGTTGCTACGGCGCTAAATTCAGCTGATTGTGAAATGTTAGCGGTTGATGGATATTTTGAAGCTGCCAAGATACGCGATATCACTAACCACCGAATACTGGTGATGGGATATCTCAAACCATCCAATTATCATCTGATAGATACCAAAAAATGCTCGTTTGTCGTCCAAAGCTCCACGGACCTGCACACATTAGCCGAATTGAACAAGCCAATCCATATTCACATTGAATTAAACACCGGCATGAATAGACTAGGGCTGCAACCAGATGAATTAGACGAATATCTAGTTACATTGAAAAAATATCCCAAGATTAAACTAGAAGGTGTCATGACACACTTGGCCGACGCCGATAACCCGAAATCTGATTTTACCAATGGTCAAGTTGAACTATTCGACACAATGGTTGCCCAAATCCTCAGCGCCGGGTTCAGGCCTCGATACGTCCACATAGCCCAAACCGCCGGTAGCACCAAGGCCGCTAGCAAATATGCCAACGCTATGCGAATCGGAATCGGCTTGTACGGCATCAACCCGCTAACGCCAGCTGACAAACACTTCGGGGACCTAGAAAAACTGCTACCAGCCCTAGAATTAAAATCTGAAATTATCAAAACTGTAGATTTGAAAAAAGGTGACCGTGTCAGCTATAACGGTACTTTCACCGCCGATAAGCCTATGCGAATCGGCGTATTGTCGCTAGGATATTACGAAGGCGTACCCAGGGAACTGAGCACCCGAGGATTTGTAACCGACGGTAACCAGAAAATGGCAATTGTCGGGCGAGTCTGCATGAACCACACCATGATTGACCTGACCGATAGCAAATTGACGGCAGGTGATACCGTGACAGTCATCAGCAACAACCCAGCCGACCCGAACTCAATCGCCAATATAGCCAAATCTCACCGATTGTTCAATTATTCATTGCTGACCAATCTGTCTAGTAGTGTTCGGAGAGTTTTGAATTGAAAATAGCATCTTGGAACGTCGAAGGACGACTGAGCGATACGGGCGACGTCGGACGAGGCACACCGGCGCATATTATTGATAGCATCACCAAATTAAACGCGGATGTTTTATTGCTAGCCGAAGCCCATAGCGCTGATTCATTAGATGATTTACCAGCCAGCAAACAATTACGCGATTTGGGCTACGAATTACGCAATGTGCCTTATGATGATGACCTGGCCACTAGGGAAAATGTTTATAATAAACAACTATCACTAGTATTTGCTAGCCGATTGCCGGTTGACCGATTTGAGATTGTAAAACTAGGGGACCTGCGCAATTCATTAGTCGCGGTTGTAAATGGAATCCGATTCATCGGTATCCACCTAGATGACCGACGCGAAGAAACCCGCATCCGGCAAATGCACGATCTAGTGAAAGTAATTAAAAAATCAGATATGCCAACGGTCATAATGGGGGATTTTAACGCAATGCACGGCGAAGATATATGGCCGGCACGATTTTTGCGCTTAAAACCCGTGCGGTTATTATCCAAATTAACATTTACCACTATTGCCGGACGTGCAATCGAAATGGCACGTGGTGAAGCCATAAAATACCTGGAAGACAACACTAATTTAACCGACGCCGACCCTAAACACCGGCCAACAACCACGCCCAAAGTCCGTGAAACCCCATGGCTACCCAGCGTGCGATTAATCCAAATTGATCATATATTCATCTCGCCCGACATCAAAATCAGCAACTTCACCATATCCCCAGACTACGGCGCCGACCACCGCGCAATCAGCGCGGAAATATCAACCCGATAGACACACCCCTATACATACACCTCAAGGTGTTATAAAATGGTATTTGCTCGTAATGGGGATTCGCCAAGCGGTAAGATGAGAGCTGCAAGTCTGCAGTTCGCAAGGCCGGAAACGCGACGGCGTTGAGGCGGGCTCGCGAAATTTATTCCCAAATAAATTATCGTGAGATGGGTTCTGGGACCAGGCTACCAGAAACATACAATAAGCACATTTTACAAATCATAACATTCAATCATAATGGGGATTCGCCAAGTGGTAAGGCACTGGTTTCTGGTACCAGCATTCGGGGGTTCAAATCCCTCATCCCCAGCCAAATTAAGGATAGGCCTTCATGGTCTATTTTTAATTTGCTGAGATTGATAGATTTTGACCGACGAGTGAGCATTCGGGGGTGAGAACTGCCGGTGGCAGTTTGCAAGGAAATATTCCGATGCGAATTATATTCGCAATCGTGAAATTTCGGGGTCGCGCTGGCGTGACCAAATCCCTCATCCCCAGCCAAATAAAAATCAGGCCAACAGACCTGATTTTTATTTTCCCATCGCCCTAGAAAACTTGGGCGATGATCCAGATTGCTGCGGCTAGTTCTAGGAAGAAAATCCCCAGACCAACAGGCGAACCCCAGCTGAACCATGAGCCCCACGCACGCCAATGCTGCGTAGGCCATTGATAGTTCTCTCGGTATTCTTTCCACGCCGCTAGATCTTTGTCATGTTTTTGTTCTTTTGTCATTTTTGGTTCTGACATATAACACTCCTAAATAGATAATATAATCAATTTATTCGACCGATAAGCCAATACTCTTTTATTGAATCCGCAACCTCTGATTGCCCGAGCCAGGCGAGGGTGGCAAGGCGGAGTTATTCCATAAATTAATAATATCATACTGTTTTTGAGATTATGAGATTTGTCGGGACATCTGCAGAATCCCGGATGGTTATGAGACAGGCTTCCTGGAGTATCGAGGACTGTTTGAGCCGACTCTTAGGCGGCGAGTTCCGCAGATGCCCAAGAAGACTGGTGAAATAAACAATCCGCGGGTTCGAAGCCGTCCCAAATGTTTTTCGGTTCCTTTTTGCTACTCAAAAAGGAACTAGTCTTTGGTTCTTTCCGAAAAGAAAGAACAAAAACTCCCCAGATAAGCTATACTATACAGATGAAGAAAAAAGTTTTACCCATCGTTAATATCAAACTGGACAAAATCGTTGGCGGGGGACAAGCCCTAGGAACATTAGAAGGCGGCCGCAAAATGTTTGTTTGGGGTGGGTTACCAGGTGAAACTGTCGCTGCCCAGATGACCAAGAAAAAATCTAACCTAGCCGAAGGCGTAGTGATGGAAGTTTTGGAGCCTAGCAAGGAACGCATAACTCCACGTGACGACACCAGCTATCTATCTACCAGCCCATGGCAGATAATGACCTTTGACGCCGAACAACACTACAAATCAGCGCTAATAGAGGAAGCCTTCGAATTACATGATATTGTATTACCCGACAAAATCGAGGTTTTTACAGATGACAAACAATACGAGTACCGAAACAAGATCGAATTTAGCTGGTATTGGAACAAGGAATCAGACACACTAGATCTAGCGTTTTTCCGCCGTGGCACACATGGTAAAATCCCAGTTGACGGCACCAGCCTAGCCAACCCCTCAATCAACCGCGCCGCAACCGCGATGCGCGACTTGTTGCGGACTAAACCCGATGTCCGTGCATTTATGTTAAAAACTTTATTAGTTCGATGTGATGCCAGCGGTAACGTCGCGATGCAACTTTATGTCCGCGAACCTGACTTTGCACAGTTTGCTGAACACGAAATCGTAAATCTAGGCGTATCAGGATTTGAACTGATATTTTCTAACCCCAAAAGTCCAGCCAGTGTCATAACTAATCGCCTGCAACAATGGGGCACGGTCAATCTGTCTGATACGATTATAGACATTCCATTCACTTACGCCGTCGAAGGCTTCTTTCAAATCAATATCCCAATTTACGAACAAGCCCTGCGTGACATGCAACAATTCGTTGATAGCAAAAAACCAACCGTAGACCTATACAGCGGCGTCGGTACAATCGGCCTAACCATCGGTGGCGCCAATGTAACATTAGTCGAGGTCAACGAACCAGCTGTTATTGAAATGAAACGTAATATCAAGGCATTAGACCGAGAAAAGTTAGTCCAGGCAATCCTAGCACCCAGCGAAAGCGCCCTAGAACATATCGTCAACGGTTCAACCATCATCGTCGACCCACCACGCGCTGGACTACATGAAGATGTCGTCAACAAATTATTGGACGTCGCACCACAGCGAATCATCTATCTGTCATGTAATCCTGTGACCCAAGCCCGCGACGTCGCCAGATTGTCCGAAAAATATGGTGTTAAATACCACCGCGGATACAACTTCTTTCCACGCACACCACATATTGAAAACTTGGTCGTCCTAGATCTGAGAAAATAACCGAATATTGCGCCATACTGCATATGTTTGATACAATTAAACTATGAAAATAGTAATAACTAAACAGAGGATTATCATAGTAATAGCCGCTGTGATATTAGTTGTATCTATTACGGTCGCCGTATTTGTTATATTTAAACCATTTGATAACCCTATGCCTGTCAAAGTAGTCACCAAAGAATCAGCTGACACGCTTAAAAAGCAGGCAATAGATGCAATGACAATCAAAGACACGGCGACGGCAAAACCCCTACTAGAGGAAGCTAAAAAACAATACCAAATACTTAACGACTCTAACAATGTAATCGACATATCTGCCCAATTATGGATACTTGACCACCCAGTTACACCAACCGAACAATAATCTAATGGAGACGGATCTACTTTGCGCTATCCTATTTTGAGAAAAAATCGAATAACATATAAACCATACAGCGGTTTTACATTAATTGAGCTAACAATTACGATAGTTATAGTAGGTATATTAGTAGGCATCGTTACCATTTCTTATTCAGGGATACAAACAAAAACCCGTGATTCGCAAAGATTATCCCAAGCAACAATTATTGCAGAATCACTGGAAAAATATTATGACAAGAATGGCAAGTACCCAGATTGCCCAGCCATAACAACTACAGTGGAAGCTGCGACCACAACTTTAAATGGCATAGACCCTGCCGCCCTAACCACACCAAGAGCCACTAAAGGTACTAATTCCGTAATTTGTGAAACCCCAAATACCAGCCAAGATGCGTTTGGTTATGTAAATAGTGCCGGTAAATGGGAAATCAAATACCTAGAAGAATCAACAGGCACAATAGTGTCAGTGGCTCTTCGACATGGCGACTCTGTTGCATCAACATATAATCTATCACTAATCGCCGGACTGGGCGGAATTGTATCTAGACCTGGTATCAATACATACACTAAATACTCCGAACAATCTATCACTGCAACGTCTAGTGGGGGATATAGTTTTAGTGGATGGACCGGAGATTGCGCGGGCAAAGCAGCTAATGCTACCATCATTATGAATTCCGACAAATCATGCACGGCTAAATTTAAACCAGCACCACCTGTCGTTGCCGTGGTACCCGACGTATCCCAAACGACATGGAGCTGGACTAATACATGCGGAGTTAATAATGCCGTATATAAATACTCATATATTATTAAACTTATAGACTCTAATGGGGAGCAGATAGAATTTACCAACCAGCCAGACCCCAGTTCGCCCCAAAGTATAACTTTCACAACAGACTGGCAATCCTACACATATAAACTAGGTGTGCAAACCAAATGCGACAACGGCACAACCGACAGTGATTGGAGCGACATGAGTATCCCAGTAACGCCAACCGCGTATGACCTAACCCTTATACAAGGAACAGGCGGTACAGTCAGTCCACTCGGCACAAACTCATATAATGCTAACACGGCCCCAATTATAACTGCAACTGCTTACGATGGCTATTCATTCAGTAATTGGACTGGCTCTAGTGGATGCAATGGTGCCGCTAGCCACAATATAACTATGAATGATGTCAAAACTTGTACGGCTAACTTTAAAATAAATCAGCCAGCCGCCCCTACAGTGACTGTTTTAGCTAATGTATATAAATTAAACGAAATAACATATTCATGGAATGCTACTACGTGCCCAACCGACACAACAGCCATATATCAACGCACAAATTACTATGCTGGAAATGGAGGCGGGACTTGGGTAGATATTGCCGCCACATCATATGTCGATACAAATACCGGTTGGACCGGAGCTAATTACAGGATAGACGTACAGACTAAATGCTCTAGTGCATCCAACGCATCAGTCACAAGTGAATGGAGCGCCACGGGGTCAGTAACTTACCATCGTGCAGTACCAGCCCCAGACATCCCAAGTTTTTCCTACCCAGATGCAGTAGACACGAATGATGCCGGAACGGCCAAGGACAGCGTGAACTTCGCCTTTGCCCCAACATGTGGCCCATATGCGACACATGAAATTGCCTACGACCTAAAAATAGGCGACGATTACAAATGGAATGGAGATACATCTACGGGCAATTGGTGGAATAGTTATAAAGGGCAGTGGCTAAGTGTGACCAATTTCCCAGTAACCTCTGGAGACACTGTGGCTATTGCATCACCAGGTTGGGTAGTCTGGAAAACGGGATACAAGGCGCAGGCACACAGTACCAGCACTACTCAAAACTTCTATGTAGTCGACAAAGGCTGGGGAATCAGGATCAAACAAAGGTGCGTAGGGCTCGACGACCATAGGACATACCTAAATACTAGCGGCGTCCCAACACATACAGAGATGAACCCTGAGTACATTAATGCAAATAACATAAAATTATATGAACAGGTGTGGTAATGAAAAAATATATAATAATTACGGCAATAATAATATTCGTGATCGCCTCAACGATAACTGTGCTTATACTAAGCATGTCTATGAAAAACAATACTGCCAAACCAACACAAATACCAGTATCAGAGCTGCGAGAAAAATCAAGACAAGCCTATGAATCGGGCAACGTCACGGAAGCCAAAGCTCTGCTAGGCACAGCGAAATCACAACTAGACCCAATCAAAGACAAGGCTGATATAAATGACATAGAAATTACTCTAAAATTAATAGAGTTAAGTGGCAAAAAAGACAACCCTAGCGAACCTGTTATATTAATTAACAATATCTAACAATCTAATATCATCAACTTCGTCTAGCTTGTTCTAATCCGCCGATAAGCAAATTTTGCGCTAACCCGCCAATTAGTATTAGAATCGCTGTCGTATTGATAAATATGCCCGTTTTTAACTTCACTAATTGAGACCAGGGCAGGGTTGTATGGTGCCAAAGTTTTATAAAAAATCAGATCTTCTTCGCTAATGTTTTTGCGCCCCGGGAATATCTCACAAAACTTCGCCCGACCGACTTCGTTAAAATAATCTGGACGACCCTTTGGCGGAATGTATGTGTCAGCCTTTAAACCCATAGCAAAAACGATCTTTTTGATATCACTAAAGACCAATCTAGATTTACCAGTAATATACAATAACAACTGTTTTTTAGAAGTCAGGAATAAAGTCGCCTCGGCAGTAGGACTGACCGGTACGCGAAATAAAACTGCTTGCCTAATATCGGCATCAACACCAAATCTTTCTTTGATTGCTCGTTCAATCGAAACCTCATCGTATGTTCTGTCGCTCATATGATGATATTATAACACCTTTGACACAGAGTGCCACTCGACTAGGTATATTTTATCAACTACAATAGAATAAATGGATTTTACTAAACGCTATGCCAAACTAAATACCAATCAGAAACAGGCAGTTGACCTAATAGACGGGCCTGTAATGGTTATTGCTGGCCCTGGTACAGGCAAGACCGAATTATTGGCCCTACGAACCGCTAATATATTGCGCCAAACCGATACATCGCCCGAAAACATCCTATGTTTGACCTATACCGAAAGCGGTGTGAATGCTATGAGACAAAGGTTAATCAGTACAATCGGTGCCGATGCACACAAAGTCGGTATCCACACATTCCACGGATTTTGCGCCGATATAATCAACCAAAATCCAGACTATTTCTATAACGGCGCTGTTCGTAAACTGGCCGACAAAATAACCATCAACGAGATTTTAACCAATATATTTGCCAAACTACCTCACAACGACCCAATGGCATCAACCAATAACGGGCAATTCACACAGATCAAACTAGCCCAGAACACTATATCCGACATCAAACGTAGTGGGTTGTCGCCAGACGAATTATCGGCCGTCCTAGACGCCAATGACCAAACCATCGATTTAGTCGAACCATTAATCGCACCGGTTTTTGAACAACGAATGGCTCCAAAATTGGTCCCTGCTATCAGTGCACTGGTACCACAATTAGCCAATATAAAATTTGAATGTAACCTACCTGGAATCGTGCCACTAGGTCAGGCACTAGCCGACAGCCTGCAAAATGCCGTTGACGAAGCCGAGGCCACAGGCAAAACAACGCCAATATCCAATTGGAAAACTGACTTTACCGAAAAAGATGATGCGGGTAATCGCGTACTAAAATCCCGCAGCCGCCAAGTCAAACTTCGCTCAATCTGCAACATCTACCAACAATACATACAATTAATGGATACAGCCGACGTCTACGATTACGACGATATGATATTGCAAGCCATCCAAAAAATCGAACAACATATTGATTTAAAACTGAACCTACAAGAAAAATACCAATACATCATGGTCGACGAATTCCAAGACACCAATATGTCACAAATGAGGATATTACATAACTTAACAGATAATATAGTCAATGAAGGCATGCCCAATATCCTAGTAGTAGGTGATGACGACCAAGCAATATACAGTTTCCAAGGTGCAACTATCAGCAATATCCTAGATTTCAAAAAAACCTACCCAAAATCAGCCATAATCACACTGGGCGAGAACTATCGTTCGAATGAACATATATTGGCGACTTCTCGTGCAGTAATAATACAGAGCGTCGAACGGCTAGAAAATAAATTAGAATCAGTGAATAAAAAACTAAATGCCAACCATACTATCGGCGACGGCGTATCACTGCACCAGGCCACAACCATCAATGACGAAAACTATTGGATAGCCGACAACATACAACAACGTCTAGATGCAGGTGAAAAACCCAGTGAAATTGCTATCATCGCCCGCAGCCACCAACAAATTATTGATATATTACCATATCTATACCACGCAGGCATATCTGTTAATTACGAAAAATCCAACAACGCTCTGGACCAAGAACCAATCATATTCATAGAAAAAATCGCTCAAATGTTAGTGGACCTATCCAACAACCAACATGCATCGGTAAATGCCAAATTGCCCGAGATATTATCACACTCAGCGTGGAGGATAGATCCAGTTAGCCTATGGGAACTGGGTGTCAAAGCCTATAATGACAAAAACCAATGGCTACAACAAATGCAAAAAATGACAGTATTCGCCCCAATATTTGAATGGATGGTCCAAACAGCTGCCTTTTGTGTCCACATGCCATTAGAAAACATCCTGGATATCATCATCGGCCTAAAAAAACCAACCGAAGATTCAATCACCAGCCCGCTGTACCAGTACTATTTTAGTGAAAACGAATTAACTAACGACCCAGAAAAATATATAACCTACCTAGAATCATTACGTGCAATCCGCAGGTGCACAGTTGAACACCAACCAGAGACAAAACCAAATCTAGCAACCTTTGTACGCATTATACAATCATACCACCAAATTGGTGAGCCAATTAAAATCAATCAGGATTTCTCGGTCTCAGACAAATCCATCAATTTGATGACAGCCCATTCAGCCAAGGGCCTAGAATTTAACACAGTTTATATCCTAGACGCTACCAACGATAATTGGAACAAAAACCGTGGCGGACGAGGTAATTTCAGTTACCCAGAAAACCTACAAATCGGCCGAGCAGGTGACAGCACCGACGAAAAAACCAGATTATTCTTTGTCGCCATGACTCGCGCCAAGCACCAGTTACATATCTGCTACAGCCTACAAAATGACAGGTCCAAACCAGCCAGCCTTAGCGCATTCTTGGTCGATAATTCATTAACTACAAACGTGGTCGAACCACGCGAAGACATACTGTCTAGGACCGAATCCGCCCAATTACAATGGTACCAGCCATTAGTATCACCAATCACGGCAGATATGCGCGACATATTAAAAGGTAAACTGGACAACTACAAACTGAATCCAACCGCCCTCAATAATTTTATCGATCTAGAAAATTGTGGACCCGAACAATTCCTGCTGAATAATTTGCTGCACTTCCCACAATCTCAAAACCCATTCACAACCTATGGCAACTGCATCCATGAAACTATGAAAAACGCCCACAGCCAATTTGTAGCAACTGGCAAAACTCAAATCAAATCCGTTGTAGATTTCTTTGTAAATGAAATTTCCAAAACACATCTAGACGAAGACGACATCGCAAAATACACCGCCAAAGGTACTGACAGTCTAGCTAAATTCTTTACTGACAAACCAGATTTTTTCAATAGCAATCAAAAATCCGAAGAAAACTTTGGTGGTTACGGATGCGTGGTTGGCGACGCCGTAATCGGTGGCAAAATCGACCTAATGGATATCAACCCAACCAAAAAACTAGTCACAGTCATTGACTATAAAACCGGCAAACAATTCGACAGCTGGGACCGAGGCGACAGTCGTATCAAAGCTCACAAATATCGCCAACAACTAATGTTCTACAAATTATTAATTGAAACATCTAGTAAATACCGCGATTACCAGGCCGACCATGGTACCATCCAATTCGTTGAGCCCAACAAATCAGGCCAGATAACTGATATATCATTAGATTTTGACCAATCGGAAATTGATGAATTCATCAAACTAATCAATGCTGTTTATAAAAAAATTGTCAGCCTAGACCTGCCCGATACATCGAATTACACGGCAGATATCACCGGTATTAGGCAATTTGAATCGGATTTAATAGAAAATAAAATATAATCGTTGACTATGTCAATTATATTTGATAATATCATCAGTACGCAGTGAGAGGTTAGGACGTCTTTCCACAAATTTTAGACACCTTTCTTCGCAGTTCCTGCAAGCAGTTTGAAAAAGATGAGCAAAAGCCGGGCACCAAAGGGGGCATGTAAATGAAAACTACGATAACTATCATATTAGTTGTAAGTTTAGTGTTTTTTTATGCAGTATCCTCAACGACAATCTGGCAATACCCTTTGGAGATTGCCGTTGTAACAGCACCAATAGCGACCGTGGCTGTATCAGCTACATTGGCGGTGGAAACCGTCAAAATGCAGATGGCAGGTTAACCATCGAATGAGCCAGTGCCCGGCTTCTTGCTAACATCTTTTTTCTAATTTCTACACCACGGCTTCCATTTACGGAAGCCGCTTTTATTTACCTAACCGATAAAGAATGTATAATTAGAACAATGAAAAACTTCTGGACCGAATTACCCAAACCTTTCTGCGCACTGGCTCCTATGGAGGCAGTGACTGATATTGTATTCCGTCACGTCGTTGCAGCCGCAGCCAGGCCCGATATATTTTTCACCGAATTTGTTAACGCATCTAGTTTTTGCAGTGCCAAAGGCGTTCACAGCACGCGAGACCGATTAGCCTTCACAGCCGACGAACAACCAATAGTCGCCCAAATATGGGGCAACAAACCCGAACAATTCGAGGTCATGGCAAAAAGCCTAGCCGAGCAAGGTTTTGCCGGCATTGATATCAATATGGGCTGCCCGGACAAATCAGTAGTCAAAAACGGATCGGGTAGCGGCCTAATCCGCACCCCACAGCTAGCGTGTCAACTAATCGCTAGTGCAAAAACCAGTGGCCTACCAATCAGCGTAAAAACCAGGATAGGTGACTATAAACCGGACGAATGGCATGATTGGATCAAATTGTTATTGCAACAAGACCTAGTCAACCTAACAGTCCACCTACGAACTAGAAAAGAAATGACCAAAGTCCCGGCCCACTATGAACTAATACCCGAGATTATAGCCCTGCGTGACGAAATAGCACCCCGTACGCTAATAACTATCAACGGTGACATACGTGACCGCCAGCACGGTCTAGAACTAGCTAAACAGTACGGAATTGATGGTTGTATGATTGGACGTGGAGTATTTAATAACCCGTTCGCATTTGAACCCACGCCAAAACAACACGACAGGGCAGAATTAGTTGCACTAGCGAATCTGCAATTAGATCTACACGACAAGTACTCGACCAAATTATCACCACGCAAATACGATCCGCTAAAACGATATTTCAAGATATATTTTCATGGCTTTCCAGGCGCCAGCGGAATGCGTGATAAACTGATGCACACAAAAAATACCGATGAAGCCCGTGAAATAATAGGGGAACGTAATGCCTAGACGCAATAACCAAATCAAACATGTTCGATTGATAGCATCTGACAACTGCCAGTCCAAAAAACAATATCCGAACGAAAAATCAGCAACCGATGCCGCTGAATTAAAAATGCTAATGGATATGTCACTGGAACTATCAGTCTACAAATGTGAACGATGCTGCAAATGGCATCTAACCCGCAGCCAATCTACAAATACAAACTAGTCATGAACGGGCTAGGTACATATAACGGAACAGGGCTATAGCTATATTTGATCCCATAGCCCAAATCGACTGGCATAGTCGTTACGCCTAATTGCAAATAATCATTGTCGCCCCAACAATAAATCAATCCGGTGGAGTCCAAAACACAGCTGTGGGTATCACCAGTATCAACAGATGACAATGTTATGCCATTTAATGCGCCCGTAGGTATAACTGCCTGTGGCGTTATATAGATGCCTCCCGTTGGGCTAGCAATATACAAACTATCTTCTGGCTTATTGGACCCTAGTACTCCATAAGCATAGACATTTTCCCCATAAAGATCAACTAAAGTTGCGTGACCAGACCAGATTTTATTATAGCCCCAACAATAGGCCTTGCTGGCAGTATCTATCGCACAAGTATGATTACTGCCAGCTGAGATTGAGCTATATTTTGTTACTCCAAATACGATTGACGGCAATACACTGTAGATTACATCATTTGGGGGCGTACCATAGCTCGTCTTATTATCACCCAATTGACCGGCACCATTATTGCCCCAACAATAAGCCTTGCCATCGTTAGCAACATCAGCAGCTATCGCACAAGTATGTGATTGTCCAGTTGAAATTGATTTAAACCTTACAGCTCCAGATACTACAAGCGATGGTGAAACTTTATCTGTTATTGTGTTGTCTCCCAATTGGCCAGCCCAATTATATCCCCAACAATAAGCCTTGCCATCGTTAGCAACATCAGCAGCTATCGCACAAGTATGTGATTGTCCAGTTGAAATTGATTTAAATTTAAAACCTCCGGCTACAGCGGACGGCACAAGCTGATTACCAATAATTGCGCTGCCATTGCCTAATCTACCGCTATCATCAGATCCCCAACAGTAAGCCTTGTCGTCGGTACCTATTGCACAGGTATAATTTTCTCCAGCCGAAATCGATTTGAACCTTAAACTCCCGGACGATACAATAGATGGCCTTAGCTGATCTGCTGATAAAGCGTCTCCGTTGCCCAATTGGCCAGAACCGTTATTGCCCCAGCAATATGCATTATTGGCTGTATTGATATAGCAACTATGAGTTGCTCCAACCGATATATCAATAATTCTACCGCCGCCCACATCTGATACGGCAACCGGCACCAGGCTCTGATATTGGCCTGGAAAATTACTAAACGCCGTACCGACACCTCCCAGATAGCCAGTGCCCCAACAATATGCCTTGTCGTCGCTGCTGATCGCGCAAGTTTGATTAGTACTAGACGAAATCTTTTTCCAGCCCATCTTCAGTTCATATTTGCCCAAACGAGAAGTTTGATTATATCGGCGCCACTCCGTGCCGTTACTAGGGCGCAACAACCTAGTTGTACCACTGGCGACAATTTCAGTTAATTTATTGCTGCCAGTACAACCAACGCAACCAACACTAAAAGTAGATTGCAATTTATTATCAGTATCGTCCAAAACAAAATTACTGGCGCCAGGTATTGAAACACCAGTACAATCAGTAGCAGGCGTCAGCGGACTGTTATTGGTCCATTGCGGTATATCATTATTTACCTCCAGACAGCCCTTGGCAAAAACCATCCCAGCATCGGCAGCCGATTTGGCCAACTGATTATAATATTGTGAGTTTAATGATGCACGCACCGCCGAAGTCGAAACAACCGCTACCAATAGAACCGTCAACATCACAATTGACGATATCAGAACTGTTGGTAGGGCAAATCCGTTTTTATTATTTTTCACTCTAAAATTAACCTATATTTACAGATTAATTATAACACAAGCACTACGGCCCGATTTGCAATGTTTCGCCACCAATTGCCTGACGGAAGTATCCATCATGACTAACATACAGAACCGCACCTGAATACCTAGACAAGGCCGTCTCTAATTCTTCGATACTAGGTAGGTCTAGGTGGTTTGTAGGTTCGTCTAATATCAGCAATTGTGGGTTATTGGCCAACATCGATATCAATTGGAAACGAGCTTTTTCGCCACCCGACAGGCGAGATATCGGCGTACACAAATCTCCCTCGGTGAATAAGTAGTCGCTCATTAGGCCACGAATTTTAGTAGTAGATATTGGTAGTTTCCTGTCCAGATACATCCGTTCGATTGCTTGTTCCAAAGTCAATTCAAAATAATCTCCCGAAACTTCCTGCTCATAAACACCGATTCTCGTATGAGTATCTAATATAATTTCACCGGCATAGCGCACGATATCTTTGCCAGTACCTAATAATTCCTTGATTAGCGTAGTTTTACCACATCCGTTACGACCACGTAATTCCAATGCCTCACTTTCACGTAGATCAATATTAACACCACTAAACAATGGCGCCGTATAACCTAATGACACATCTCGCGCTGTTATCAGCACATGTTTTGATCGCGATTCTTCGCCCTTTAGGCTCATCCTGATGTTTTTGGATTTAAATTTATCATATTGCGCCGCCACTTTGTAATGCAGATTCTCGGCCGATTCTTTGTCAATCCAAAAAGTTGGTTTTTCTTTGGCCTGCAACTCGGCTAGTTCTTTGCGCGAAACTTGTTCCAGGCGTTTGAACTTTTGGATTGTAGCTGGGTTACGAGCTTTTTCTTTCAATCGCTGGTAATCAATGACTTTGGTTTTCAGATTAACAATACGTTTTTCTATCATCTCAAAATCATTCATTTGGGCACCAGTACTGACAGCATTCTGTTTCAGGTAATCATCATAATTACCCTTGTAACTGACACAGCCGCCATCTTTTAATTCAATTATCCGATCAACTTCATTCAGAACGTCGCGGTCGTGAGTAATAACCAACATCGCCTCGCGCGCGGTTTTCATCCACTCAATATATTGTGCCTTGGCAACATAGTCCATGTGATTGGTTGGTTCATCGACTAGCGCCAGATGAGCGTCGCTGTGCATGACTTTGACGACTTCGACTAGGCGTTTTTGGCCACCAGACAATGTCGAGAATGGGCGGTGGGCGACACCAGGTAATTGAAAATTATCCAATTCGCGTTCAATCTTTTCCTCTATCTGGTAGAATCCCTTGTCATCAAACCGCATCAAAGCCTGGGTGTATTGTTCGATCAATTTCATATCTTCGCCCATAGTTTCGGGATAGGTTTCAATAATCTGACTCAATTCATTATATTCAGGCAGACCGAACAAGACATATTGCAACACTGTCATATCACCAGTGCCATGATGTTCCTGAGCAGTTGATACGACAGTAACGCCACGTTTGAAAATAATTTCACCAGTAAAATCGTGATCAACACCTGATAGAATACCAAACAACGTAGATTTGCCAACGCCATTACGACCAATAACACCGACTTTTTCAGCGTCATCGACACTGAATTTGATCCCAGTCATTAAAATCTTGGGGCCAAAGCTTTTTTCAGTAATTGTAATATCGGCAATCATCCGTAACAGCATACCATAACAGAGGTAAAATTGACAGCCCGCGGTTAAACACAATCATGTATAATACTTGTATATGAAATTAACAATCAGTGTAGTCATACCAACATACAATGAAGAACGCGACATCGCCGCATGTCTAGATTCTTTGATGCGCCAAACCGTCAAACCAGACGAAATTATATTAGTTAATAACAATTCAACCGATGCCACAGTATCAATCGCATCAGAATACCCCAGTGTAAAAATCATCAACGAAAAACAAAAAGGCATAACCTTCAGCCGCACAGCCGGGTTCAACGCCGCCAAAAGTGATATTATCGCCCGAATCGATGCCGACACAATAGCATCACCAGGTTGGATCGCTGCCATTAAAGCTGCATTTGATAGTGACAAGATGTTATGTGGTGCCGCCGGCCGAGTAGCAATCCGCGAGCTATCACCAAAGGGTCATTTCTGGTTCAGCCCAATCGCATATATGTTGCGCAAAATCGGTGATTTCCACGTCGGCTCAGCCCCAATCATGTCTGGGCATAATATGGCCATTCGCCACGTTGTTTGGGATAAAATTGCTAATTATGTACACCTGGACGACCACCAGGTCAATGAAGATGTTGACCTGTCGCTGTTCACCCTAAAAGTCGGCAAAGTCGAATATATCCAAGACATGTTGGCCAAAACTCGCATGGTCGAATTATTCTTTAATATCCCTAAAATTATGCGCTATGTCCGAACCGACAAAAGTACAGTTGAACTGCATGCCAAAATGGACCCCAAAATCAGCTTCCAGTACGAGCCAACGGAATAGTCATGAAAAAAACAACCAAACAACCACCAAAATCTATCGTCAATCGACGCGCATCTTTTGATTATGCGCTAGACGAGGACCTGGTTGTTGGTGTTGTTTTGACTGGCATGGAAACCCGTGCCGCTCGCGATGGGCATATCCAATTAAAAGGCTCATTCGTCACCATCAAAGATGACGAATTATGGTTGAACAACACTAGTTTCAGCCTCAAATTGAACGAAAAAGGCAAAGTTGGCGCTCGTAGCATCGATACATCGCCCCGCAAATTATTAGCCAGCCGTAAACAAATTGACAGTTTAGCAGCCCGCAAACAATCTGGTATGAGTATCGTCCCATTAAAATTATTGACCGGCGGGCGATATATAAAAGTCGTCATTGCACTAGGAAAAGGCAAGAAAAACTATGACAAACGCGAAACCCTCAAACGCCGTGACCAAGAGCGCGAAGCCAGTCGTGCCATAAAAAAGCTGTAATTGTACTATAATTGAATTAATGAAATTATATTCGTGGAATGTGAACGGGATTCGAGCGACAATCAAAAAAGGCGCTTTCGGGTCTTTTATTGCTGATTGCCAACCAGATATATTGTGCATGCAAGAAACCAAGGCCAAACAAGGCCAAGCTGAGATTGACCTGCCAGATTATACTGAATATTGGCATGATGCCAAACGACCCGGCTACAGCGGTACGGCCATTTTTAGCAAAACTAAACCCTTATCTGTTATCAATGGATTTGTTGATGGAATTGCCGACAAATACAACCTAGCAGGCGATAGCTACGGTGACCCGACGGCTGAAGGCCGCGTAATTAGTGCCGAATTTGATAAATTCTGGGTCGTAACAGTCTATACACCCAATTCCAAACGCGATCTATCCAGATTACCACTGCGCCACAAACAATGGGGACCAGCACTGTTAGAACACATCAAACACCTAGAAAAATCTAAACCAGTCCTACTATCTGGTGATTTCAACGTAGCACACCACGAAATCGACCTAGCCAACCCCAAACAGAATGTATTAAACGCCGGGTTCACAATCGAAGAACGCACCGATTTTGACACCCTAGAATCTGCTGGTTTTATAGATACTTTTCGGCACCTACACCCAACAGAAACTGGCGCCTACACCTGGTGGACATGGCGTGCCAACGCTCGTGCTCGTAATATCGGGTGGCGTATAGATTATTGGCTGGTTAGTAAATCAATCATCAAAAACGTCATTTCTGCATCCGTCCACCCCGAGATATATGGGTCCGACCACTGTCCAATCAGCATCGAGATTGACCTATGAGCAACGACCACCCATATTGGCAACATCAAACCACCGATAAACCATTATTCCCAGACATCCAGTGGTCCAAACCCGAGCAAAAGGCTATGCGCGGACGATTAGGGATAATCGGCGGCAACCAACTAGGTTTCACAGGCGTAGCCGAGAATTACGGCGTAGCGTTACAATCTGGTGTCGGTGAAGTCCGAGTATTGATGCCTGATGCTTTGCGCCGATCCATCCCACCTACAATGACCGATGTAGTATTCGGACCATCCAACCCGTCTGGCAGCCTGTCGCGTGAAGCCTTAACAGAGATGAATGCCCTAGGAGATTGGGTAACCGGCATATTATTGATAGGCGATTGTGGCCGCAACAGCGAAACAGCCATTGTCTACGAAGATTTTATCCGTAAATACGATGGCCCATTGATAATTACTCGAGATGCAATAGATCTGATCAAAAACAGCGCATCAACACTAGTCGACAGGCCAAATACGCTACTGGTGGCGTCGTTTGCGCAATTGCAAAAACTTTTCTCGGCCGTATATTACCCAAAAGTCCTAACATTTAGCATGCAACTGACTAATCTGGTCGAAGCATTGCACAAATTCACGATAACTTATCCTATCACTATATCCGTATTCCATGAAGGTATGATCCTAGTCGCTAGTGATGGAGAAGTCACCAGCACGCCGTGCACCCAACCAACAGATATATGGCGAGGCAAAACCGCCACTATCGCAGCCGCATATTGGCTGTGGAACCCGACCAAACCACTAGCCAGCATCACCACCAGCCTAATCAGCGATTGACATATCGTTCATAAGATACTATTGTATTATCAACCGCATAAACAGCGGTGAACTTTTATAAACCAGACCATTACAGTGCGTGTCGCTGTCTAGAACTAAATATATCCAAAGGGGGATTTAGTATGATGACAACAACAGAGACGACCACAGCACCTACCGAAAAACAGATAAATGATATGACCCTAGTGGTCGTGATAGTATTATTCATACTATTAGTAGTCATGTGCTGGGCTATGAAATTGCCTGCAATAGGCTATTTTTACACCGTTAGCATCATGATACTATCATCTATTACTGACTGGGCTATCAGCATAGTCCAAAAAGAAACGATCGCGTGGCGATTATTCTTGGCGAAAATCGCATTATACGGTTACGCCGGAGCAACCATCATCATGTTGATAGACTTCTTTTTTTGGTAGTTGGCTACAATGGCTTGTCGGTGGATTGATCCCGACACGCACATTGTAATGGCTTGATTTATAACATCAGTGTATTGACTTTTCAGCACATTTGTGCTATATTGTAGACAATCAATCATTTTAGGTATAAAAACCCGATTTGAGAGGTGGATCGTTTACAAATCAATTTATTACAGTACATGTTGAGGGTTGCGCGCCATGCATACGACCACAACAACTATCATTTTCATTACACCCTATATTCTATGAGGGGCGGCACGCTAGTTAATCTGACCAGGTTATCTAACGGCTGCTCCGCATTTTTTGAGAGCGCATCTAACATGAGATTATCATGCGAAATAAGTTTTTTAAAAAAATATTAGGAGGAAATGAAATGAAAACAATCACAGAGCTAGGTATGAAAAGGCTTGTAACCGGTATGGAAATTATTCTGGAAGAGAAAATTTCAAAAGACATGGCAGACAAGTACGAAAACGAGGTCATGTTGACTATGGACAGTAAAAAAATCGAAGAACTGGCAGCTATCAAAATAGTATTGTTGGTCGCAGCAGGTAATGACTTCGAAAATGAGCTTTTTGTTCAAGCATGGAAGAAAGTCAAAAAGATCAACGATGCCAAAGCCGATGATAATATACCTATATTTTACAGAGTATTCACAATTATCGGAATAATATCGTTGATTATCTTCGCCATAGCGGGTGTAAGGAACTTCCTGCATTAACAAAAAATGCTGTTGTCGTGAAGCGTCTGTAGGTTTTTACCTCGCAGACGCTTCCGCTCAACATGTACTAGTTGTAATAAATTGATTTGATGACAAAAAACCCTGAGTTTTAATACTCAGGGTTTTTCTTTATTTGTACACCATTGCGGACACAAGATTTTGTTCGTTTTAACGGCCCCGCCAAAGGCGGGGCGCCCTAGCGAGCTCATATCAACAGATATGAGCTATTGTTTGACATCTGGTACCGCGGACCGGACTTGAACCGGTACATCCTTGCGGACACAAGATTTTGAGTCTTGCGTGTCTACCATTCCACCACCGCGGCACTAGATGTAAAACAATGTCTATCGTGCCACCACCGCGGCACTAAATATAAACTAAAATCTAAAAGAGCTTTAATTATTCTATCACTTATCAACATAGTAGTTAATACCAATGTATTGTACAATAAAATGTAACAGGAATCTATATATGAAGCCAGATGAAAACAGTAGCAGCCAAGGTGGGACGCCGCTATTACCGCAACGGTCTATGGCTGTCGCCCCAAAAACAGGGGAATTATCCCATGACGCGCAATCAGCTGCTGCCAAAATAATCTTGTCCAAAATAGATAATCTATTCGATCAACAATCATCAACCGACACCAAAACAGATGACACTAATCCCTACGAACGAACACACACCGACAAAGAAGAAATCCAAACAGCCGATTGGAAACAATACCACACCGCCTGGCAAGATTATTACCAGAAATACTACGAAGGTTATTACACCCACCACGTCAAAGCCGCCAAAGAAAAACTATTAGCCGACCAATCATCAAACGACAACATCACACCTGACGAAGCTACTTTTGATCTACACCAACAACTAGTAGGCAAAGTCCGCGATTCGGCCACCAAAGTCCGTAAAAGCCGTCATTTTATCCCAATAATATCTGGCCTGGCCGTCGTATTGGCATTCTTATTCATGCAATACAACCAATTATTAATCGCCAACGTCATGGCCTATGTCAGCCCCGGCAACATTGACCCCCAGAATATAGTAATCGACCCGACAGCAAACATCACAGTCAGCCCCGAACCACGGCTAATCATTCCCAAAATCAACGTCGACGTACCCGTATCATATGACATAGGCAACGATAACGCATCGCAAATGGCCGCCATGAAAAAAGGCGTCGCACATTTCGCCATACCAGGCGCCAGCAGTCATCCAGGCCAAGTCGGCAACACAGTTATCGCCGGCCACAGCAGTAACGACTTATTCAGCGCCGGAGATTACAAATTCATCTTTGCACAACTAGAGAAACTAAGTGTAGGCGATACAATATATATCAATTACAATTCCAAACGCTATTCATACACAGTCGTACGCCAAGAAGTCGTCGGACCAACTGACGTCAGCAAGCTAGTTTATGAAACGAATAAACCAATGCTAACATTGTTGACTTGTACGCCCGTAGGAACCGCTACGAACCGCCTACTAGTCACAGCCGAGCAAATCAGCCCAGACCCAACCCAATCAGCCGCTGCGCCTACCAAATCTAGCGACAGCAAATTAGACCAATCATCGATTCCTGGTAATTCACCAACATTGATAGAACAATTATTCGGCCTGGGCAACTAAGGCAGAACTAATCGCACACGTTGCAATTGATAGCCGGCTTCCGTTTTACCTAGGCTGTACATGTATCGACCGTTTTTAGTTATAACAGCGTCTTGACCGGCGACCACCGGATTGATTGTCCGTGGGTTAGTGCCGTCAAATTCGCGTATATTCAAATTGCCACCATTGTCTGACCAAAAATAACTGCCATTCAACCAATCCAGTGACGATGCCGAACCGCTGTCATCAACTGTAGACAAAACTATATTCTGATATTCTATATCGTAACTAGCAAAATTAGCACCAGATTGAGCCAACACATACTGGCCACTAGGGCTGAATTTTAGATGTTGAATATCACCAACTATGTCAAAAGATTTGGTAACTTGCAGGCTAGAAGCATCGCTGTTGATAGCACCCTGATAATCACCATTTAGAATATCCACTCTATTGCCTTCAGCAATAGCAATATAGTTTTCGTTGAAATAATGAGTTGACACGACCTGCAACACAGATTTAACTTCCACGGGCACAGTCCTAATTACATACGATGAATCGTCGCCATCTCGATACAACCCCACAACTCGCGCACCAGCTTCGCCTTCGCCAATATAGGTGATTATATTCTGATCATACAAAGTAAACTGCAAAACTTTTGTCACCAATAGTTTAGATATCGTCTCGGCATTAATATCTAGTTTCCTGATATTACCTGATTCCAGGGCGAACAATATATTACCGCCATTTCCCGAAAACTCTACATTGCTAAATGACAGATCGAATAATTTAGTTATATTCTTGGTTGTGCTGGCGTCTTGGGAATCCATAACTAACCATTCAACTTTGTCGCCATAATCATGTTGGATCAATACATATCGTTCACCCGGATCCCAGCGAACAACTTTGAAAACATGTTTCATGCTAGACGTGTAGGCTTCGCTATATAACTTTTTAGGTATAGTCAGTTCGGTATTTTTCACGGCATCGCCACTAATATCTGACAGTTCAAATGTTGGTGTATCAGCGGATTTTTGGACCATCATATATTTGCCTGATGGGCTAGCTAGCGAAGAATATAGCGCATCATAATTAGCCATTGATTCGACAGCTAATTTTTTGGGGACCATTAATATATAGCTCAGCCAAGTCAATGTACCGGATTTTACATACAAAGTTTTACGCCAAGTCTCGTAACCTTCGCGCCATATCACAACTTCATGGCTACCTTCGGGAACAGACGATTTATTAGGTGTTTGGCCGCTGATAACCTTGCCATCGACCGCTACAGTTGCGCCCGTCGGAGCCGAATTAAATTGCAAGAAAGCGTATTGCTCTAGTTGTCCTTTGCCCGCATCAAATCTAAATCCCAGAACAATCATAACGATAAACGTAACGATAGCCACAACTAATACCGTCATAACGGTATAGACCGCTATTAATTTCGTTAGGTTATTCTTTTTAGAACTATGGTGATGCATATTACTGTAACCATTATAGCAATACGTGCACATTTTTTGCGCAAAACCTTGTATGTTTGTTAAAATAAACCTAAGATAGTGATATCGCTTATGCTGAAAAACAGCGTAACATCAATAAAACCTGCGAGGAACCCATGACCAACGAAAAACCATCTAATGGTACAGTTACCAATAAAATAATTAAAAAATCCCAAACACTGTACAATAATGCCATCAAAACGCCATTATCCAGTAGCGTATCTTTGATGCGCAAAGCCGGACGCAGCATGGATATTGCTCGCAGCAAAAGTGTCGCCCGATTCGCTGCTCAACCCAAACCAGTCACGCCAGCCCCCAGCCAACCACATATTGCGCCGTCTAGACACCCAATAGCACGAAAGGTTGACGCTATACGCCAACAGCAACAACGATCACAGGCCCCACAGACACTTAAACAAATCAAAGAGTCTGCCATAGCAGATGCAATGCAAAAAACCGTACCAGCCGCAGACAAAAAAGGCTTTTTCAAACGTAATCTAAAATTTATCAATATATTCAGCATCAGCCTAGCAGTGCTAATCATCGTAGGTTGTGTCGTATATCTAAACATGCCTAATATATCGGTCCGCATAGCTAGTGCCCAGGCTGGTATCGACGCCAAATTCCCCGAATACCATCCAGATGGCTACAGTGTCAATGGACCAGTCGCATATAACAATGGCGAAGTAACCATCAATTTCCGTGCCAATACTGGCGACGCCAACTTCAAAATCAAACAAACCAAAAGCACCTGGGATTCCAGCGCTGTTCGCAACAAAGTTAACAAAGATTCAGGCGGCGAATTCATAACTACCGAAGAAAAGGGTCTAACAATCTACACCTACAACGGCAATGCCGCATGGGTTAACGGCGGCATATTATACACGGTCGACGGCAACGCACCACTATCAGGCGACCAAATCCGCCGCATCGCTACGAGTCTCTGAGTAGATTATAGATTTTGGATTATAGATTATAGTATAGCTACGAATTTCAGTTAATAATAAAAGCTGTTGTGCATTATTTTTTGAGATTTCTTCTAAAATCTAAAATCCAAAATCTAACTACTACTTATTATATCTCTGATATAATATATCCTATATGACAAACATCCGTACTCGTTTTGCTCCCAGCCCAACCGGCTATATCCACGTTGGTAACATCCGCTCGGCATTATTTACTTGGTTATTTGCTCGCCAATCAGACGGCAAATTCATATTGCGCATTGAGGACACCGACCAAGCCCGATTTATTGAAGGCTCCACAGATATAATCTTGGACGTAATGAAATGGCTAGGCCTAAATTGGGATGAAGGCCCCGACATTGGTGGCCAATACGGACCATACACCCAAACCGAGCGCCGTGAAACTTATTTAAAATGGGCTCAAAAATTAATTGACAAAGGCCTGGCATACGCCGACCCATACACTCCCGAACAAATCGACGGTTTCCGTGAAGAGGCAAAGGCAGCCAAACGCGCATTCCTATACCGCGACTATCGCCCAGAGAACCCGCCCGTTTGGGACGGCTCAATGCCACTACGTTTCAAAGTCACCGACGTCAAACGCTACACCTGGACCGATCCAGTAATGGGCGAGTTATCTGCTGGACCCGAAGCACTAGATGATTTTATATTGATCAAAACCGATGGCCTGCCAACCTATAACTTTGCGCATATTGTCGATGATGCCGAAATGGAAATCACTCATGTCATCCGTGGACTAGAATATATTCCATCAATTCCAAAATACCTGTCACTATACGAAGCGCTAGATCTAGCCCCACCAGTACTAGTTTGTCTACCGCATATTATGGCGGCTGACGGCCGCAAAAAACTAGGCAAACGCGACGGGGCAAAGAGCGTAACCGAATATCGTGATGACGGCATATTACCCGAAGCGATGTTTAATTTCCTAGCCAGCATGGGTTGGAACGACGGCACTGAACAAGAGATTTTCACCGTTGATGAATTAGTTGCAAAATTCAGCCTAGACCGCGTACAACGCAGCGGGGCACAGTTCGACGAAAAACGCCTATTATGGATGAACGGCCAACACATCAGGTCGCTATCTATCGACGACCTGTTTAATCGCGTTACTAACTTTTGGCCAGAATCTGCCGCTAACGCTAGCGACGAGGATAAAAAACGCATCCTAACATTAGTCCAGGACCGTCTAAAAACGCTAGCTGACTTGCCAATCATGACCGACTATTTCTTTGCGGAACCAACACCAGATTGGTCAATGATTACCGATAATAAACAATTGAATCTATTGACCCGCGATGAATTAGTATCGTTTTTGACGGCAACTAAATCTGCACTACAAACCAGCCAATTTGACGCGCAGTCACTACAAACCACTTTGAACCAATTGCTAGAGACTACTGGCCAAAAACCAGGTGTTCTGTTCAGCCTAATCCGACTAGCCGTATCATGGGCACCATTCAGCCCAGCGCTAAATGACACCTTGGCAGCGATAGGTTCAGACCGAACAATATCACGTCTGCAATCTGCAATTGACGCTGTTAAATAACTTATGTTTATCTGCTATAATGGTATTTAATGCAAACAATAGACAAAAAACACCTATGGGCAAAGTTCTGTAGTTGGGTAACCAACCATCGCAAAGTTATATTAATTGTTAGTGGGGCAGTCGTTTTATTAACAGCCGCCGCGTTGACTTATTTATTCGTATTTTACAAACCAAACACCACGGGATCGACACCCGAAACTCAATTACCCAAAGCCGAACCAGTAAAGGTATATTCTATACTAACAGGCCAATTAGTCGCCGAAGGCACTAACCTGAACCAAGCCGTAACCGGTGTCATGATCGAAAACAGCCCCGAAGCCCGGCCACAATCTGGCCTCAAAGAAGCTGGCGTAGTTTTCGAAGCTATCTGTGAAGGTGGCATAACTAGATTCTTGGCATTATACCAAACCGAAAAACCTCAATTAATCGGACCTGTTCGCAGTGTCCGCATGTATTACATTGACTGGGCAGCCGGTTTCAACGCCAGCATAGCTCACATCGGTGGCAATATTGACGCATTAGCCGAAGTCCGTAACGGTGTTCACCGCGACCTAGACGAATTTTTCAACGCCGATACTTATTGGCGATCAACCGACCGCGATGCACCTCATAACGTATACACCAGTTTTGCTAAACTGGATGCTTTGAACGCCGAAAAAGGCTATACCCGATCAGTATTCACTGGATTTGCCCGAGCCGACGGTGCCCCAGTTGCAACTCCTGATGCCACCAGCATTACTGTTAATATCAGCAGCGAATTGTTCAACAGTTCATATGTTTATAATGCCACGACCAATACATACGCCCGCTACCAAGCCGGGGCAGCCCATAACGACCGTGAATTAGGCCAAATAACACCTAGCGTAGTCATTGCCATGTATGTTAACGAATCAACCATCCCTGTTGAAGAAGGCTACGAAGAAAGCATCGGCACAATTAATAGTGGCAAAGCCGTGATATTCCAGAACGGTACCGCCATCACTGGGACATGGACCAAAACCAGCCAAAAAGGCCAGATTAGTTTCAAAGATGCAGCTGGCATCGAAATACCACTAGTGCGTGGTCAAACTTGGATAGCAGCTGTCCCCAATGGTGACGGGGCTGTGACATGGCAGTAACCAAACAACCCAGATTAGCTAGTGATTTCTGGTCCAGTTTTTTTAACAAAACAATTGCCACATTAGTAGTTTCGCAAATCATCATTTCCGCTGGTATCGCATTGGCGTTGGCACTGATCGTCAATATTGATATATTATGGGCTACTGCCATATCGGGGGGATTTTTTGCTTTAAATCTAATAATTCTAATCACGTTATTAGTATTCGCCACCAGCCCAACCAAGAAATTATTAGCATCGGTCATCCATGCCGCTGGCGAACAACCCGAATTACCATTGCCAACACCCAATAACAGTTCTGATGTCAAAACCGGCCTAGCCGACGCTGTCCAAACCATCTACAAACTATCCAGCTGTCAAAACGACACACCTACAC